>Ga0123342_1003892_pt1 | contig 23458 bp, 21 predicted proteins | sample Turbeawhitnodule_FD_89960 | JGI IMG/M metagenome (GOLD analysis project Ga0123342, IMG submission 89960) | Root nodule microbial communities of legume samples collected from Mexico - Turtle bean Mexico white nodule | ecosystem: Host-associated > Plants > Roots > Nodule | place: Mexico: Nepantla... | reverse complement strand
TGGTGACCTTGAAGGTGCATGAGAAGTAGGATTTGAGAGTGGTGAGGCCAACTCTACTTGGAAGGGCGAATTTGTGAAGATTAAAAGCCTAACCTAGGAGGTTTTGGGCAAAGAGTGATATTGGCACAATTTTGACAGCAATTCACTCATGTATTAATCTTGAATTTACATGAGTCAAACCCTCTTATTTATAGTGTTTAGAGGGCTGGAAATTAAAAAGAAAGTGGAGGGAAATTCAAATGAATTCTCTCCCAAAAGTGGAGCCTAAATGAGCACATGGGGAGGGGTGTGTCTAGTTTGTATGCTCTAAGTTTAGAGGGCTTCCTAGACCGGTCTAGGTAATTTTAGAGGTTTTTAGAAACTCTAAGTTTACCTAGGTTGGTGTTTTAGGTGCCAAAATTAATTCTAAGAAAAATTACAAATAAAGTTTCTATGCTAATTTTGACAAGAAATTAAAATCTAATCTACACTAGAGTTTATGACATGTAGAATGCGTCCTCTTGATCCCTCTTTGACTATAACTCTAGTGGTTGCCTCAATTTGACATTTTGGTGGTCTTTCAATGGATTGGTGTCGGGGACTCTTCCATCACAGACAATGTCAATTACTACTATGAGGTAATGTCGTTCGGCTTGAAGAATGCTAGAGCAACCTACCAACGACTTATGGACAAAGTCTTCCAAGGACTCATCGGTCGGGACGTGGAGGTCTATGTAGATGACATAATGGTGAAGCCGAACTCATGCGACCAACACATCAAAGATCTAGAGGAAGTCTTCGAGGCGTTAAGGCAGACGAACATAAGGTTCAATCCTGAGAAGTGCACGTTCAGCGTAGAAGGCGACAAGTTTTTGCGTTTTATGCTAACCCACCAGGGGATTGAAGCCAACCCGGATAAATGTCGGGCGATAACCAAGATGTGAAGCCCTCAAAATGTGAAGGAGGTGCAACAACTCTTAGGGTGTCTCACCGCCCTCTCCAGATTTGTTCCTCGGTTGGCCGAGCGGACACGACCGATTGTACAACTGCTTCGTAAAGCATCCAAATTCAGCTGGGATGACAAGTGTGAAGAAAAATTCCAACAGCTAAAGGAGTTTTTGTCCTCACCAACCATAATTCAGAAGTTAAGACCTGACCAATCGATAGTTTTCAACTTCTCGGTCTCGGATGAGGCAATCAGCGCAACCCTCGTACAAGAGATAGAAAACGAAGAACGTCATGAATATTTTGTCAGTCAGACGCTCCATGCGGTCGAGACGAGATACCAAATGATCGAGAAGGTGGCACTCGTCCTAACAGCCAGATGGATGAGACCTTATTTCCAAAACTATGTCATAACGGTAAGAACCGACTATTCAATTTTTAAGATTTTATCTAAACCAGATTTTCCAAGACGCATGATAGGATGGCCGGTGGAGTTCTCGGAGTTCGACATCTGGTATGAGCCGATGGGTGCAATAAAATCCCAATGCCTAGCCAATTTCTCCACCGAATTGACTCCCCAACAGGACCTTTCAGTCGGTTGGACGATATATGTGGATGGTTCATCCAACAAAGCTGCATGTGGGGCAGGAGTCGTCCTAGAAGTCTTGGGAAACCTCCATTTGGAGCAAGCACTCCAGTTCGTGTTCAAGGCCACTAACAATCAAGCTGAATACGGGACTATTCTGGTCAGGCTGAACCTTGCATACGACATGGGAGCTCATGAGGTGACTTGCAAAAGCGACTCTCAGCTAGTGATCGGTCGGATCAAAAAAGAGTTTGAGGTCAAGAAACTCTTGCTATAAAAGTATTACCATATGATTTCCAACCTCATCGCCCCGTTCAAGAAAGTGAAGATGGAACATATCTGTCGGCAAGACAACACAAGAGTCGATGCATTGTCTCGGTTAGCCACCACGAAGAAAAAAAGCCATCACAGGTCCATCGGACAAATCTGTCTCAAACAACCCAGTGTAGGAGAGGTCGAGTGTCTCGCCGTGATTGAGGCTGACACCTAAATGACTCCAATTATCCAATACCTAGAGATTGGCACATGCAAAAAAGAAGAGAAAACAATGAAGCAGCAGTGCGCTCGGTATACCATGATCGCTCAGGACCTCTATCGAAGAGGATTTTCCAAGCTGCTATTAAAATGCATAACCAAGGAGCAGGCAGAGTATGTCATACGAGAGATCCACGAGGGGATATGCGGAAACCACTCGGGCGGAAGAACGATGACCGCCAAAGTGCTTAAGGTCGGATACTATTGGTCGACCATTCAAAACGACTGTGCAAAATATGTGAAGAAATGCGCCAAATGTTAGGAATTCGGTCCTTTATCTCATCTCAAGCCTGAAGCACTACACAACATGGTATCGCCATGCCCGTTCGCCATCTAGGGAATGGACATCATGACCCCCTTTAGCCTGGGCAAAGGACAAGCCATGTTCTTCCTAGTTGGAGTCGACTACTTCACCAAATGGATTGAGGTCGAGCCCCTCGCCTTCATCTCGGCCAAGAATGTTGAAAACTTAGTGTGGTGAAGCATTGTGTGTCGGTTCGGAGTCCCTCACACCATCATCACCGACAACGGTCAACAATTTATTGATCGAGGACTTCAGTCTTTTTACGAGGACCTCGACATAAAATCAATAATGAGCTCGGTCGAGCATCCCCAAACCAATGGGCAGGTCGAGACCGCAAATAAAGTCATCTTGAACGAGTTGAAGAAACGACTCAATACGACAAAAGATAGATGGACCGAGGAGCCACTTGAAGCCCATTGGGCATACCGATGCACAACCCAGACATCGACACAGGGGGACACCCTACAGCCTAACCTACGGCACCGAGGCCATGATACCGGTCGTGGGCGAACCTTCTCTCAGAAGACAACTTTTGATTTATCCTTAAATCAAGAGAGCTTATCAATCGGGCTCGACTTGCTAAATGAACTCCAAGATAATAGTAAGATCCGCGAAACAACGTGTAAACTCTGAGCAGCCAGGTGATACAACACAAAGGTCTGACCGAGAAGCTTCCAGAAAGGAGATCTCGTTTGGAGAATGAGAAACGAATCAAGGAAGGCAGACGACAAATTCTCGTCCAACTGGGAAGGCCCCTTTTGGATCCGAGAAGTAGCAGCTGGGGGAGCATACCACCTAGAGTGGCTATTAGGAAAAGTTGTACCGAGAACGTGGAATGCCACGCACCTCAAATTTTATTAGTGTTAAACCTTAAATAAAATTTATGAACTCTTTCCTCGTCCGACCGTTTTTTCCCTAATGAGGGTTTTCAGTCGGGCAGCTTTTAATGAAGCGTTTCTCTTCAATTTTGCGTATTTAAACAAGTTAGATTTACGCATCTCTCGAACGCTCGGGTCGGTCAAGGACGTAGCCTCAACCGGCATACCCTACCGACACCTAGAGGACATGGTTCGATCAAGGACGTAGCCTTAAACCGGCATACCCTACCGACACCAAGAAGACATGGTTCGGTCAAGGACGTAGCCTTAAATCGGCATACCCTACCGACCAAGAAGACATGGTTTGGTCAAGGACGTAGTCTCAACCGGCATACCCTACCGACACCTAGAGGACATGGTTCGGTCAAGGACGTAGCCTTAAACCGGTATACCCTACCGACATCGAGAAAACATGGTTTGATCAAGGATGTAGCCTTAAACCGACATACCCTACCGACACCGAGAAGATATGGTTCAGTCAAGGACGTAGCCTTAAATTGGCATACCCTACTGACCCCGAGAAGACATGGTTCGGTCAAGGACGTAGTCTTAACCTACATACCCTACCAACACCTAAAAGATATAAGTTGGTCAAGGACGCGCCTTAATCGGTATATCATACCAACAATAAAGACTTATTTGATTAAGGAAATAACCTTAACCGACATACTCTGCCGACACCTTAAACACCTGGTTCAAATAAACCCAATCATCGACCATACAGGCCGACATCAAACACTTAACAAAATCGTTATCATTTAAAGTTATATCGACCAGTCAACCATTAACGTCTCATTTTAACTTATGCATTAAGAAGAAAAAGCATGAAAGAAATACAACCGATCCATAGATAGATTGATAAACAGAAAATGTACATCCCAGCCGAGGGAAACAAAAAGCTAAACCCTAAAAACCTAATAGTCTTCGTCTTCAGCATCCTTAGCAATGGCCTATCGGGCAACGTTCTTCAAGGCATGCACCTCTCCACAAGGCACCATCCGACTTTCGAAGACGTCCATATTGACGTCGAAGTCACCAAACGGTGGTGGCTCGTTGTAGAGTAGAGGAGCCTGGCGGACGACCTAATCGAAACTCTGGCCCAACATCACCAACGTGTCGTCGATGGTCTTGCCCAGATCGGCCTCAACGGCCGCCTTCTCGTCCTGCAACTTCAAGTTCTTGGCCTCCAGCACCGAGATCTTATGTTCAGCCTCCTTCAAGGCCTTCTTCAGCTTGGCCACTTAAGCCGCCCTGGTCTCGGTAATCTCTAAGTCAGCAGCCGCTCGGATCATTTTTCCTTCGTAGGTCGAGTTCGCCCCCAGGGATTGCTTCAAAGAGCTTGAAGCCTCGGCTAACTCATGCTCGAGGTGGGACATCTCCTTGACTCGTCTGCCTCGGACATCAATACCCAGGCGAACCATGATGAGACCCCGGCAGAACAACTCGATGTTGCCCTGAAGCAAGTCCTCCTCGGGAATAACACGGAATAACTCTTGCGCGATAGGGGTTAGGTCGACCCTGACTCCCTTAGAAAGTTGTAAGTCACCCCCTAGTAAAGATAGGGGTGACTTCGAAGCCTCGGGTGCAGGCTCAATGACAGGAAATGGACGGTCAAAATCATCATTTGGTGGGGAGAGTCAAGGTTAATCGGAGGAGGATGAGGAGAAGGGGTCGGCATGGTGCCCGAAGAACGTGTGGTAGTGGTTATGTTACCCCCCCTTCATCCTTCATCGCACTCTTCTTGCCTTTTCAAGATGAAGTCGAGGGGCCGACACCGAGGAATGAGGGGTTGTCGGCAGCCACGGTCACAATGTTGCCCCGACCTCGGCCCCATTGTAGAGCCCTTGCACGGAAGGCATTCACAGGTCTTCTGCTTGGGGGACCTTGTTATGCATGGTTTCTGCATCAAGAAAAAGAATGCATAAGTCAAATACCACAAGAACGACCGAGACAAAAGACAACCCAAACATACCCTGGAAGGTTGTCCAACGGTGAGACGACTTGTACATGGTTAACAGCTTCCGTGTAGGGACCCTTCTCGGGAGCTTATCAAAAATAGAGTACATATCTCGCTCCTCGGCACTCGAGGTCGGACGGGTCCACTCTTTAAACTTGACAAGATTCCTTATTCAAAACATAGGAAACTTGGACCAACCGACTTCGTCAAAAAAAGTATTTTGTGCCCGCGGGTTGAATAAAAACCTTGAAGAATTTACCCCTGAAAAGGTAGTGAAGACTTTAAAAAGAACGTTACCCGACCGATTGACAAGCGAATGCCAAATAATAGGTTCAGCCAAGTGGGTGGTATAATAGCTGAGAAAGGTGGCAGGAATGGGAGACAAACAGTAGACATCACATATCAAATGAAAGGTCTGCAGAGACGTCCAGGTATTCGGGTGGAGTTAGGAAGGAGCCACGTTGAGCGCCGAAAGGACGTTCATCGTGAAATCATCAAACGAAAGGAAAACGTGTAAATCAAAAAACAAACAAGAGTACAAAAAGAAAAAAAGGACGCTTTGAAGGAGACTGACTTATACATATGGTATCGGTCGGTCGACAAGGTTTAACGGTCAGAATACCATCGTCGGCATCTGACTTCAAAATCGGGACCCTTCCCAAAAGAGAAGAAACGAAGGACTCGTTCAAAAAGGTAGAAGTAAACCCAACCACCTTGGAGTATACCCAGTCAAGCTTCAAGAAAGGAAACGACTGCTCAGGGGAATCCGACCAGTCGGCAACACCTTCCAAATTGTCCCCCCGGACAACATCCTCAAAGGGGGCAACGTCTGAATTGCCCCGACCGATAAGGGCTCGGTCACAAAGGAATTGAGAGAAAAAGAAGACGCATATGAAAGAGAAGAAGAAGAGGAGGAGGACGGGGAGGAAGACATGACTAACCTTTCGGGTCGTATGATAAGCAACACACCAGAATGAGTGAAGATTTTGGATGTCCGAGTGAGCAAGAGTAGTGTCTCAGCACTGTAGGGGACACTATTTATAGCCTCGGAGAGACCTGAGAGACGAAGCGTCACATCCATCTCAACCGTTTGATCTCCCTCGATCCAACGGTTCTCGTCAAATGGCACCAAAAATCCCCAAATTAATGCACATCACATCATCGTCCATGCGCCGCCCAACGTCACGTCAAACCTCGGGAAGCCCAATCGTCACATAGATCTCAGACAAAGACTCTTCGGATCAGCTACCCTCGAGCCTGGGGGCAAGTGTACAGGTAGGATCCGCACGACCGACACCATGGCTTGGAACTTGGTCGTTATGCCGACCGACACCTCACAACCAATTACGCTTAAGCAAAATTAGTGAAGTTAATCAATAGTTAAGAGCTAGGTAATGTATTCTTAAACGTTATCCAGCTCTCTAAGCCGGCCAATAAAAAAGGTTCACCAAAATAATATAAATAACACAAATTCCAAGAACCAGGTACATCATTACACAGAACTCAGAATATCGAGTGTCGAATACTAAATTTGACTTGAACGTCAAAGTGTCTTCTGCGGGTACCATCCAAGTTGGGACTACATGAAGGTCAAGGAGTGGAGTGAGTAAAGGGGAGGAAGGAGCTTGCTTGGAGAGAAACGTAAGTACAAACTGACAACCGACTAAAAAAGCAGAGGAGCAGTTTCAATCGTTTTTTAGACCCCAACCCCGTTCGAGAACGAATGTAAATATGCAAAAGTGCATATGTTTTCATTAATTGATAATAAAATTAAATAAAGGAATATTAATTGAGTTTAAAAGATTAAAAATACAAGAAAAATTATAAAAAAATGTTTATAGCAAAATAACTTAAACAGACGAGTATGAACTCTTAGGGTTTTTTTCTTCTTTTCAATTTATTCTTACTCTCTTTCAATAAACATATTAGATATTCATTTATATTATTAAATTTTTGTTTACATTCAGTCAACTACAAAACAATAAAAAAGAAAGTAATATCTCTATTTTATGATGACATGTTAACACTAAAAATTTCCCGGTGATAATAACTTCAGCTTTGCCTACTACATCAAATTAATAATTAATTACATATTTTTTTCCCAATTTCATATATTTATTATTATATAATAAAGAAAAATGGTTTTTATTAAATAAATATACTTTCGATCTTTTGTTTGAAAATTTAATTATAAAATACATGAGTTTGAGACTCACTTCTACATATACAGATTGAGAAGAAAAAAATTATTCAAAATTAAATTTCTCCATTAATGTCATCTTAAATAGGGCAAACGTCCACATATTTGATTTTATCAAGCAATCTTTCTAAATAGAGTTCAATGGATAGAAAATAATAAATCTTATTAGATTTTAGAAGAACTCTTGAGGAGTTAGTCCACGTAGATGCCATTTACAAAGGCACCACTTTGGACCACATAATCATCTTTTGTGAAGTGAAGCAGTGTACTATAGATGAACCCACACAGTCAATAATTTGAGAAGTGTTGATAAAACTTCCTTTGGAACCAGCTGTCACCATTGTTTCAGATTGTTGCTCTTGGATAAACTTTTATCATCACTAGCTCCATTTAGAGTTTGGAATTATTAAATGTGGTTACTTCTCTTCTAGGGGGGACATATTTGATTCAAAGTTCTTAGTAAAACAGATCAAAATTTTCTCCAATACACTTGGATCACGATGAACTATTTAATAGATTCATTATCCTTCATTCTAATAGGTTCAAATTCTCTTCTCAGATTTAAAACAAGCATCCTCTTTGTCCTATCATTCCCTTGAAACTCCTTTGTCCTATCTTTCCCTTTAAACTCCTTTAAATTATTCTAAGTTTTCTTGGCAGTTTCCAGAGAAACAATCTTTATGAGAATATCATCATGTACTTGTAATGACAAGTGTTTTTCCTTTACTATTTCGTTAGTATAACTTCTAAGTTATGCTACCATTGGATTTTTAGATAATGGAGTTTGAATATTACCATCTTCCACTATATCCCACAACCTTATTACCCACCAGGAGATTTTGCTACTTAAAAAAAAGTGTATTTCATTGGGGGATGCAATGCACAGCTTAGATGCATAAAAATATAACTAAACAAATGACAGGATAACGGACACAGACTATCTATAAACAGGTGATCCTTTTCAAAATATGAATCAATTCGGTGCGAAAGATTTACAAATGAAATGAACAATAAATTAAGTACAGAAAGCTACATAACCTCACCCAACTTTTTTTCTGTCATCTTTCTCAGGAAGGGGCAGGCAACAACACGTCACAAATCTTTACAACATGAATTCAGGAGTTTAAGTTGTTAGAATATCTGGGATTGCTGTGGAGTGAGCACCCAATATCTTACCGCCTGCATCGGGAAAATTCTCACAGTCGGATAGGGATTTAATCTTTCCATCAGAATCTACCAGTATAGGATACTTAAGAAGATGTCCTTGCAGAAGTGAGAAATCTTCAGAAGTGAATAATTTCCAATTATCTTCAGCAATTGCATTCACTTTACGCACACACTCCAAACTCTCCGGCTCCTCAAAAGTTTCATCTAACATGTCAAGATGCTCTCCCCAAAGTGACATTCGATAACCATAAATCTGCATGAACAAAACCATTGAATGTAATAAATATAATATAATATCACATAGCATATTGGCACACAAAAGCTAAGAGGTTCAAACCATTAAGGCATCAGTCAATTTTCTCCAAACAGACAAGGTACTAGAGATGCATAGGTAGAACATCAACTACCAATGTTTTTTATTTGGTTACCTATCCATGACACCATTTAGTGATTCAATAATTTGGGAGGTTCACATTCAGTAGAAGATAAGGATGATTTTCAGGTCTATATATGCCTAGAAATCATCCAGTAATTTGATATATTTGATTTTTAATCGATTTAGATAAAATAACACATGACATCTGTGGCTGGATGGAAAGATTTACAATTAGAAAATTTGCTTCAAGAATAAAAGCTTAGGGAGAAATACAAACCTGACCACGTGGATGTCTTTGCTTAGCTGACCATGTGTAATGGGGTTGATATGCACCCATTGCTATCTCAGTATCTTTAGTACCAGCCATAGATCTTTGGTTTATATTAGCAGATCCAATTATTACATACTCATCATCAACTATCATTCCCTTAGCATGCACATAAATCATAAATCTGCGGTGTTTATATGCTCCCGAGACCTGACAAGAAAAATATACTCATACATAACCCATTTTTGTTCACTGTCTAATACGTAAGAGAACATGATAAGTACTCCAGAAGTTGAGATATTGGAGATATATAACAATGAAAAAATGTATCCACAATCTCTACTATCAAAATGGAATAAAAAGATATCATCTAATTAGACCAGTGTACAACTGGGAAAAGAGGGATTCCAACAACAACTTTTGCACTATTTGATCATAGAATATAAGTATATTAGTAGCCAAGCTCATTACAAGACTGACATATTAATTCATATGTCAAGGCTATCATATCATATAAGCATAGTGAAAGCAAAAGCTAATGGCTTTTTAACTATGAGCAGATTTAAGTGAAGGACTGCAAATGAAGCCTGGGTGAACATCCACACAGAATTGCATATCGCTTGCTATTTTCATTTGGAGTCCCAGTATAAAGTAAAGGGATAAACTAGAAGATTATAGTGTTATGTTCACTCCAAAAATGGCCAAAGCCTTGTACCAAAATGTTGCATATTACAATGGACAAATAAAATTCAACACTGATTTAGAAGATGCTGCCTTTATGAGTCCTGATGGATGAAATAAAGTAACCAATGATTTTTACTATGAGCTTAGGGCAAAGACACAATAATTTAAAATTTTGTGAGTAAAGTGATATTACTGACAAGAGATTACTATTATTGTCGTACAGAAAATTTCATCATGGACTGTGGCAGATAACGATCTAGGATATAAAACAACCTTGTATGGTCTACTATGTAAATCAACTACATTTTAAAAAAGCTTAAAAGAAAATAATTATGGTGTACTGAAGATATAAACAAGATGGATATAATATTATTTTAGAAAATCACCTGTGCACCATTTGTGCTTGAATTTTCTTCATTCAAGTCTTCCCGATTTCCAAGGCAATAAAAATTGAGGTAATCTTGTGGGTACACGTCAGAAATTTGCATTGCTTTCAATTCTCTAGCAATTGTGTCATACATTGCTTGCATCGTTTGGCCCTGTATACCAAAAACATAGAATTAAGAATAAATATTTTCATTTTTTGTTACATTTATAATCTTTTGAGCACTAAGCTTTAGAAAGATCCTTTAACAGTGGGAGCTCATTAGAGAGTAAAAATTTGGTAATCATTGATGAAAATAAATGGTTGATTTTGATAAGATACAACCAAAGAAAAAAAAAAGTATTTGGTAGGCTCATTAGTGAGGGTGCAGAGGAAATGGAAAAGAAAAATGTGTACAAAGAAATGTATCAAGAATTCAGAACAAAGTGTTTTGATGAAGGGTAAGAATAACATCTACTATTGGAATGCTAACAAGGAAATTTGAATCAAAATGGAGTAAAAAGATATTATCTAATAAAATGTCTCTTCCTTACCGTAATTAGGAATGAAATGAGGAAATTGGTATTTCAATATTGGCTAGCTGAGTATAGAAGCAGTTTTTTCCTTAGGAAAGGGGTTCCCAATTTCTGTTATGATTATTTTCTTTTGTTCATCTTGTATGGAACTATTCTCCAGCCATCACCCCAATTCCATTTTCATATTTCCCAGCACGCAGCATTGTAACAAAGGTTCATACCTCTGATATAGTTCTAATTCATTATTAATATTACTTTTGTTTTACCATTCCTATTCTGGTTCCAATCAGAATTTGTGAGAACCCACTCCCTTGATTTGCTGATCAACAAGTACACTGTACTCTATAAAGTGTACTTAGAAAAGCAGAATCCTTAATATTCGTAAATTCTAAATTTTCATCATTGGAAAATAAACTTCAAAACAATACACACAGTCTGATACCTGCCAAAAGAGGATTTCTTGCATAGCCCCAGTTTTTGGATCACCTTCCGGCCACATTGGTAAAACAACATAGACAGCAAACCTTTCCTTAGCTCTGATTTTACTAGTAATTTTCAGTGCCAACTCCATTGGAATGAGATTATCAGCCCCTGACATCAGAAGACACATGAGACATCTTATCATCTTTAATTGCTTTCTTCTTTTTCTTTTGAAAGTATATCTTATGAACAAGGGTAGAAACAAGTCAAATAGTTACTAAAGCAAATAAAATAATACCATTAATTAATTAAGAAACCTAATAAAAGAAGTTTTCTTAAGACAGAGAAGAAGATTGGAAAGACTTAGGAGGAAGAGTTCTTCCAGACTAAATTAAAATAATATAGTGACATTATTATCATCATTTATTCAGATTTGGCCTCAAGTCACGTCAAACCAACAATTATTTCCTCTATCTAATCAACTTCTGAAAGAAATATAAATTTCAAAATCAATGCCTACAGCTTTGCTTTTCTTTTCCCTTCAAGATCAATGAATCAAATTTTACAGGATGTCCTTTCTCGGCAGACAGAGTAAACCAACTCATAAAAGACAGAAAATTATCCTGCTTTTAAGAACCAAGAAATTTTAAGCCTAACCTGCATCTTTATAGGAAGGCCATGCATACGATGATCCAATGAAGTATTGGTTTTCAATATAAATAAAGTGTTGAGCAGATCTGATTGCTTCAATGTACGCTGTTTGAATGCTTTTGTCTATGACCAAATCTTTAGCACAAATAAGATTCTGCATACAAATTTTATTAATTAGAAAGTGTGGGATACAGGTCTAATCAATTCCATATATAAGATTCTAAACTCAATATATATTCAGGTCTAAACATGTTGTATAGAGTTTCAGTTAATATATCAAGAGTTTTCATAAAATAGGATGAACAAGAAAGTATATAAACCTGGGCCAGAGCAACATCAACATGTTTGGGAAATCCTTTGAGGGACCCTGAGTCAATGGAGCGGAAGATCTGTAAGAGTTGGAAAACAATGTAATGACACAAATTACATCCAAAGTCAAGAAAGAATGGCAGTCATGTAAAGTTACTCAGAACTAAGCTTGCATTCTCCAACCTGAACATGCCAGTTTTCAGGATCATCTTCACTAGAAACCCATACTAAAGGGTCATCCTCTGGAACAACTGTATAATTTTCCTTTGTGGAAACAGAAGGACTTAATATCCATGAGATGCGTTCTATTCTTATCAAAGCATCATCATGCCATTGAGAGGATTTTTTGAAAAGGATTGCAAACTCTCTCCACTTAGTTGCCTTTTTCCATCGCTGCTCAAAATTAATAAGAACATCATATGCAGCAGGTCCATCTATTCTGCAGTGCAAATCATGCCACGGTTGTCTAGGAGCCCTTAAAGCAGCCTATACACAATATATAAGAGGGGTGAGAGCTGAGAAGTAACAACAAATCAGATAATGATTCCACTTTTTGTTGTTGGAAAAAACATGAGAGAAAAAGAAAAGGCAAGTATTACCACATTGTAATAAAACATAAAACAATACTTCCTACAATGTAAAAATAGCAAATGATAATTGACTTCCACACTCAATAATTCATAGATATGCAATCTACAACAAAGAATTAACCTATTCTATGATTACGACGAAATACTACATAAAACATAGTTATTACCAATCTTAACTTGTTCCTACAAACAAGGCCACCGGGCAGCATATCAAAAGGAATTAGAGGTTTGGACCTAACAATTACAATTGGCTCCTTAGAATTTGATTATCAAATTGAGTCCGGTAAATTTGATATCTAAGATTGTTCTAGAAAGTCATATGGAAGCAAATATCACAACTGAGACTTTGTCACTCAAGAAAGGCAATAAAATACTTGTAGTTATGGCATTAATGCATAACCTATAAGCCGATTCAATAACCTAGACTCAGTCCTGGTGGACTAACATCCCTCAACAGCCCACACACCACAGATACTATACTATCATTGCCGCAAAATAATCTTTTCTTTTCTGGGTAGTGCAAATTTGCAATCAATGGTTGTGGGTAGGTGGGCATTTGGAAAGGGATTTTAAGTTCTGGTAATAAACCCCAACAATTGAAATGGTGTAGCTCTTCTAATCCCACACTATAGGTGCTTATGGGCAATATTACAAAATACAAATTCTGTGGTGAAATTTCAATATACTTGGTGACCAAAAAGCCACATCAGAGTATTTAAACAGGAACTCACAGAATCTAATGGTGTACCTAATTCAACCCTGTAACTATGGGGTTCCCCTAAGGCACTATCAATGATATTACATAATACAATTTCCAGTCAGAAGCTACTGCGTATTTGGCGGAAAATCAGGATTAATAGAGTGTCCACACAACAATTTTTATTCCCTCCATGGGTTCAATCAAGACACAGTGAATAATATAACCAAAAAAAGTTATACTGAAAATAGTGAAAAACATGACTGTCCTATTCCTAATAAATCAAAGAACAAGTGAAACAGTCAGCAAATTCATATGCCCAATTGGGCTGAAACTTACAGGAAATGTAGGATTGTGGAAATCACCAGAAAATACAGTGTCAAGATTACGAAACAGACGATGCTCGGGTGTGTCATAGCGACCGTCACATAGATCAAGACCTCCAATAAAAGCAGTTATCTTCCTATTATTCCCCATAGCCTGGGTGTCCACGATCACACATTTTTGGTGGTGTGTGAAGACCGTTCCAACAACCTGTATAATAGCATATAAAAACAACTCCATGAAACTATCTCAGAAGACAAGAAAACTTAACTATGACTAAAGTTACAGGCGGAAAGGTATCTTGTAACTTCAAACAGTTAAATAAACATGTGAAAGTATATTTCCCATGCTAAAATTTGCATCAACAAAATACATACCCACAGTTTAGAGCTTAGGCCACAAAACACAGGGCATTTCAATTTGACTCCACTGAAAACTAGCTCACAAAGAATCCTATCTCCTGACAACATACAGGAGGGACGTATCAAGTCTATGAGACAACAAAATACAAACGACAAGAGGCAATATACAAAATCCATAAGACAACAAGAATTGACTACATTATTATCATTTAACACAGCAACCATCAAATCATCATTGGCAGGTTGCCAAAGTCAAAACTTGTATGACATTACTGAGGCCTAGTCGGTTTACTATTTTTAGAAAGAGTTTTTTGTTCTCTAACGTTTGATTGTTCCCTTAGTTAGTACATTTGAAAGAGTAAGTTCCCCGACTACATTTTCAAAGTGTACATTTCTGTTTTATAAGAGTTTGTCTCGGTCTCTGTTCCTGATTTTGGTTTTTAAAACACTTGTTTCGGAAACAATTTTCAGAACTTATAGATTTTATATGAGAAATTGATCCCTGGGTACTGTGGAATTGTTCTAGAGTGAAAAGTGGATCAAACCCTGAATGATCCAAACACTTACCTGTTGCTTCAAGAAGCTCATCTTGCTGCTGGCATACCGAGGCGACAGAACACACATTACTGAAGAATGTTTAAAAAACTTCCTGGTTTCTTCATCATGAGTCTGCATCACACCAGTCTGAACAAAAAGAATCAGAGCAATCAGCAACTAATCAAGCATTCTCGCTGATTACAAAAACGAAATGAAGTGAAACGCCAATTAGAGAAAAAGACTAACCGTCTTGAGGAAAACCTTATCGTGCGAAGTTTTATCATCCCAAACCAGCAACAGCACTCTCACCCCTTCTTCAGACTTATACTTCAGCAATTCGCCAAGCGTCAAATCGCCACCTCGTGGCAATGGCCTTGTAGGCTCTCTAACAAGCTTTATCTTATGGTAAATCGACCAACCCACCAAATACACCATGTGATGAGCCTCAGATATGGCATAACAAATATCCTCCCAACACTTCCCGTGCCTATAAACCTCTCCATTATCAAGCTTCACCTCCGGTAACTTCCCTCCGCCAGAATCTGGACAATGCGCATCCTGATACAACCTCACCGAACTCCCCTTTCTCACTGGAAAATACGTGTTCCTCACTCCGCGATGCTCCGGATCCGCCGCAATGCCTCGCTGGTAAAGCAAATTCTTCTCCACCGGCGTGAATTTCATATCCACGTGCAGCGCCGTGTTCGCCTTCACCGGCTTCCCAGACGGTCCGACTATAGAGAACCAGCCGGAAATCAACTGGCCGGTGGCAATCTGCTGCGCCGGAATCTTCATGGTTCCAATGGTCTGCGCGCCGAAAACGTCGTCGTCCTTCACACGGAACTCCAAATCCACGACCGGATGCGCGAGCGGGATGTGGAACCGCTCGTTCCACACAGGGTTCGACGAGTTCTTCAGCACGCGCGTGCGCGCCACGGTGGCCTGCGGCACCGAAACCGCCACATACGGGTCGCTCGTGATGATCCTCCGGTGGTGGTGCTGCCGCGACCGCTGGCTTCCACCGTCGGCCGGGTCGTCGGAGTGGAATTTGATAGTGTCGCAGGCGGTTACACAGCGGCGAAGACGCTCCGAGAAGATGTCCATGTTCGGCAAGTGACGCGCCTCGATGATTTTCAAATCGAGGTCGCCGTGAAGATAGGTAACGCCTTTGTCGTCGCCGGCAGTGTCCGCCATGTTCCCGTGCGCCGAGTGTATAGTTTTGAATTTACACCCGGGAGCGAACGAGGGTTTTTAGTGTAAAAGCCGAAACTAGAAAAGATTTTGGAATAGCGTGGAACCAAGGGAGTGAAGTCACGTGGTGGTTTGGTTTGAATTAGAGTGCGTTTTTGTTAGCTTCTGGTTTTGGATTTGTGTTGCGTGGCGCGGGGGACAGTGCGAATTTCTGTGCTGGCTCATCACACTATTCCATGTCATTCTTAGTTTATCACCATCTTTTCTCAATATAAAATTTCTTTTCTTCTTCAATGGGAAATGGCCCTTTCTCTCTCTATCTTTTTCTTCTTTTTTTTAGTATACGGTGCTTGAGTATTTAATATGTAAAAAATGTAAATTTTATTTAATGGTTTAGAATAACATTATTTTTAAGATTCATTTTTGTTTAATATGATAATACGGATTAATTATCATATTTTAATGGATTTTAATTATTTTTATTTATTTGTTGTTTTAAATTTTTTACATGTGTTTGGGAAAGTTTTTCGATATCATTTATTGTTTTTTTTTATTATTTGTCGAGATGCCGTTAGTCAAACGATATGGATCAGGTCAATGGTGTTGGATACTAAGAGTCTCAACTATATATAATATATTAGATTTTTTATTTTAATTTTTTATACATTTGTAAGTGAATGCTTTATGTTGTAAGTGACTACCGAAACCGATCTATTAATGCCAATTTTTATTTTATTCCAGTAACTTTGTATTTTTTTTTTTATTAAATGTGTCAATGATTTTTTATAGTTTCGTTTTGTGTATTTCAATCAATTTAATTTATCTTAAGGTGGCGAAGAGGATTAGCTCATTTGAGAAACATAAATTATTTTTATTTCTTAAGATATTTGGAAGGATCACTATTTGCGAAACTTCTTTAACTAAATTCTTTAATACTTATGATAAGGTAATCAAGAGGAACTAATCCAAAAATTTACTTGGGCGATTCCTTTTAACATAAGTTGACATATATGTCGTGATGAAACTTTTTTGGTCGAATCTAACTACAAAACTTGAATATTTAAATATGAAAAATAATTTTATTTTGTGTCTTCTCAGCCAAAACTTTCACTGTGGAAAAAAATCAAGCGAGGAAAGAATGCACTTAAAACATTGAACTTAATTGAAATTAAATTTGATATTGTCACATTCCATGTTTTAAAAAATATTTTGTTTGAGAGATGCTCAAGTTGATACGTCTCATAAATTTTCAACTTTTTCAAAATCACTTTCTTATTAATCTCAACTTGACCGTTGGTATTGGTGGGCTCTACAGAGTTGGTGATGTGATGAATTTTGAGACCTTCATAAAAATCAATTAAGCCTTAGTTAACGAACTATCATTTGTATCTATGATCATTGAATGAGGTATGACATATTGGCACACAATATTCTTCCATATAAATTTTTGGATGTTTTATTACCGAGATAGAAGTCAGAGGTTATGCCTCAATCGAATAGTCAATTCCTACCAACAAGAACTTACATTGTCCCTTTTTTGTGAGGAAAGAACCATATGATGTTTATTTCCCACACTACAAAAGATCACACAAAAATAATGTAGTGTAGTATCCCGAACTTAGCTTTTGTCACACCTTTCAACAAATATAGGTAACAATTCTAAACAGGTTATGATCGATAAACATATATATACTAAAAACACTTTTATCTCATTAATTTGTTATTATCTTCAATATATGTGTCCTCTCCTAAGAAATGTTGTATGAAGGTCATCCCGTTTCACCTCGTGATTTCAAGAAACATTTGACCTAATCTATATTTGATGCCACAATCTTTTGTTGGATGATGGAATGTTGGTGACTTTTTTTCTTCACCAATTTAGATAACAAGTCGGTGTGAAGACTATATTATGGTGAGCTATGTTCAATGTTGTAAACCTTTGTTTATGTTCCTGCCGGTTGACTTTAACGGCAGCCTTCGACCCCTCTATCTCCGCTTGAGAATCGTACTTTCTTGATCAAAGAATCTCTCACCTGCAAAGACAAAAGGGCGCCTTGACGGCCGTTTGCACTCGACGCTCAAGTCAGTATAAGGGCAAAGAAACACCAAGTGTATAAAGTAGTTTCAGTCTTAGAAACTTTGTACCTTGCTAGGGTTTTGACACCCTTTATATAGTTTGAAACTAGGGTTTACCTTTGTGTTGTTACCCTTGTCTAGGGTTCCTTAGGGAACGTTCTTACGCCGCTATTTACATAATCTTAGAGTATCTGACACATAGAACCTCCCTTAACTGGAGTGCAACGACTAACAAAGTGGCCGCCTAGGTACCAACTTGTGCACCTAATCTCTGCCGTCATTTGTTTTTGCGGGTGCCCTAAGTATTCACGTGTCATGCATGCAATTTTCCTTGGAAACCCTAATCCTAACGGTCCTTAGCGCCTCCAAGGAGCCTTCTCACGTGCCGCGCCTGTATGCGCTATACACACCACGTGCATGGATCCCTCGTGACTTAGGTTTTTCCCTTATATGATGTTTTAATTGATAACTTAGTATAATACTAGGGTCCACCTTACATGGCCCACTATAACGTTCAAACTGTCGATGTCCGATCTCTCTCCCTATTGACGAGGTCTGATGTCGATCTCCAACAACAGGGTCTATGGTATCGATGTCCGAAGACTGACCAGTCTCCTGATAGGTGCGTCTGGGCCCCCCCTTACATGGCCCCCTTCCACTATCATGCACTGGTGTGCGGTGTCTAAGGTCAGTCTCTGAAACTGATGATCGAGGACTGGTCAGGACAGTTTACTTTAATCCTTCCTTAAGTTGTAAACTAACAAAATGAAGAACTCAGACCTAGCTGACATTGTAAGCCACGATACAGTGGGTACGTTCAAGACAGTCATAGAACGCATTCATGTATGTTTTATTTTTCACTTCCTTTATATTATGCATAACTTTTAATATTTTACTGAATCCTAATACTTTTAACCTTTTAATCATTCAGTGTACAAGTTTGAAGATCTTGTGGACTGTGGGTTTACAATAATATTTGATGGAGAACTGGGTCATGTATGGACTCTTGATGACCATAGAGGAAATTTACTCAAGGTATTTTACAATATGGACATGCGCTATTCGAAGATTGTTGATAACTAGGATGAACTACATAAGTTGTATGTCTTGAAAGGATTTCATGACATCCTATTCCGTTACGTGGGGATAACTATTTTCATATAATAGTATTTAAGCGTTCATTGTACGATGATACTGTGATAGAGTTCTTTAGGAACATTGAAGGTCGAAATCCCCTAACCTATAATTTTGTGGTGCATTTTACAGTAACCCTCTTTGCTTTAATGTACACCACAAGTCATTTGGTAATTTCTTATAAAAGACTTGTGCTTTAGTTATATTTAGTTTAAATGTTATTTTTTTTGCCACACATGCATTATATTTAATTTTATTGTTGTGTAGGATTTGCCTCTTCCCTTGGCTATTTATATTTGAAAAGGTAAGTTCAAGAATGTTATTTTGCATGGTTCAAACGAACAAATTAAATCCAAATTTCTTATCCGAGATCTTCCTAAAAGCTGTGTAAATTTTGGAAGCGGATGGAAAGAATTTTGGTGTGGAACAACAAACAACTTATTTTTAAGACAAATTCATCAACTATCTCAACACATTAGAGTCCTTGTCAGGAAAAATAATATTAATAAATGTCTATCTTAATAGATTTCAAAATCACTACAATATTTAAGCTTTGATTAAAACAAACAATTTCTTTAATTTTATTTAACTTTACTATGTAGACAATTATGACTAATATTTATGTGTAATATATTTTTATTTTCTAACAAATGTTTGGTTTTCGAGGGAACTTATTTATTCTACAATTTTTTTAACAGCACATGCTTCTACACGTGATATTAAAAAAAATTCATGCGTGTTTGTTAAACAAAAATCCAACAATTATTTACCTGACCAAAATTAAAATAATCTATTAATTTATTAATATATTAATAATAATTCATAAATAATTAATAGTTACACTGTCTATAAGATGGTACTAGTAACAAATCCCGTAACAAATCCCGTGACTAAGTATGATCTGAATGGTAACAGCAATGGACGCGCTGCAGATGGAGAGTGCATGACCACACCCAACTTGGAATCGCTGTTTAATTATGTATATTTTTCAACGTTGTTGATATTTTAATTAATCAAATCAACGTAATAAATTCTTGATCCTCGATCATATCTTTGCACGATGTTCTGCTGGACGGTGGGATCATCAAAGATTCAAAGTATATCACAAATCGTTTTTCTCTGCGCTGTTTGTGGGCCTCTGGATTAGGTCACGGTGCCGCGTCACTGGACCACATTCAACTACTCACCAGGGCCCACCTTGTGTTTGGATTCCATTCAGATCCTGTCCCTACCACAAATAGTAAGCTTAATCATTTCTTACTTTAAACTTTTTTGCATTTTTTTTGAGATTAAAAAGTAAAAAAAATAAAAAATTATATTTTTTTGGATGGGAATAGTCTACTAGAGTAAAGAAAAAAAAAGTGCTTTTCTTTTTCTGGATGGGATTAAAGAGAAAAAATTATTCATTTTAAGTTTTTGTTAAACTTGTTTAATGGGTAAATTATCCTGTTAGTTTTTTTGTTGTCGTTGTATCCAATAGTTTTGATAGAGTGAAGAACAGAGAATTAAGAAACAAGACAACGGTTTGTACAATTATAGCCACAAAAAAGAGTGATATAATTGCAAATGGTGGGTCCCGTTGGTGTCCACCACCATGTATTGTAACTTGGTTTGAGTTATAGTTAATTAGAAAGTATTTTAGACAAATGTACTTCGTTTTCATTCTTAAGAATTTTTAGTTAGATTATTTAGAATTTAACGAGTTTGTTTATAATGAGAAGTATATATGAATTTTAATTAATATTATTTAATCCTCATTAAAATAAAATATATGTAATTTTATCTTTTTTATTTTTTTATTTTTTTATTAATTAAAAAATAATATAATTTAATATATATATATATATATATATATAAATTTTTAAAAACAGTATTGAAAAATTATATAGCCGTTATTTAAAAAAATAGTTATTATATTAAAATAAAGAGAAGTATTTAATTATTTATTTTATTAAATAAAAAAAATTATCTATTAAAGAGTAATTTTTTAATTAAAAATAAATATAGATAATTTTTATAATTTTTTAGATAATTATTTTCTTATTTTGTAGGTAATTTCTTTTATAACTATTATTTAAATTTTGAAAAAATAGTTACTCAAAAGATAAAGCGATAAGAATTTGTGTACATGAAAACATTCCCTTTATTAATTGTTATAGATTTAAAATTTAAATTTTTTTAATTAATTTCAAGTATCACAATTACATATATTAATTTTATTTATTTAAGAGTAGGTATTGTAAGTGACTTGTTAGATGAGAACACTTGATTTTGAATGGAATGTTGTTTTGAGATTGAGATGGGGATGAGGTTGAGATTTGAATGGAACATCAAAACTTTCATCTTCCCATTATCAAAACATACCAAAACCACATTCCTCGCCTTCAAGCTTCCCCTTTAGTCATTCTTTTAACATAATAATACAAAATAATAATTTCCAAGGTATCAACATTTAATAATAATAATAATCATTATAATAATATTAATCAGAATAATAATAATCATAATAATAATAATATTATGATAGTAATAAAATTATTATCTGTTCTCGAACGGGCCTAGAGAACGATTGCTCTTCCACTCCCTTTGGTCGGTCGCTACCACTGCTAACTTCCTACTTCACTCCTACTTCACCTTCCTCCTCTCGGTCGTCTGGTTTCACGGATGGTACCTGCAGAAGGCATTCCAACGTTCAAGTCAGTTAGGATATCGACACTCGGGTGTCAGAGTACTGTAGATAATGATATACCTGGTCCTTGAAATTCGTGCTATTTATATTACCTTAATGGGCTTTTGTTGGTGGATCGGATTACGAGGTTGGTTCCTGTTTAGGGTTGTGTTAGACAACCCTTAATTAGAGATTAACCCTGCTGACTTGATCAACCCATGACTCGTCATCATGGGTCGGTCGGTCACGTGTCGTCGTGTGACCTTCTTAATGTGGTTGAATGGTGAAATTCCTGACCGGCTCATTGTGGTTGACTCGGTCGTCCCAGTACACTTTCCCCCAGGCTCGAGAGCGAGTGCAGCCGAAGAGTCTGAGTGGACGGTCGGGTGATGATGGGTGAAGTGACTGGAGGCGACACTTGAGCGGATGATGTGACGTGCATTTATGAGAGGGTTTTTGGGCGCCAAATGACGTGGACTGTTGGATCAAGCAGATCCAACAAATGAGATTTTGTGACATTTGGGATTCCGAGACGTCTTCGGGCTTTCGAAAGAGGCTGGGAACAGTGACTTCTCATGCGTTCTGATACTTATTGAGCTCCGATACCCGAACGGCTATGATCGATCTGTGATGCGCTCTTCGTTCGTCTAAGTTTAGTTATGTCTTCTTATTCACGTTCTACGTATTCTTCTTCTCCCGCTCGGTCTCGTCTTCCCAAACCCCCTTCTTGTTCGTCCTCCTCGTCTTCTTCGTGATGGAAGAGGCCTAAGGACAAGTCCAAGTGCAAGCCCAACAAAGAGAAGATCGGGCCTACCACTAGAGCCATGGCCAAGAAGGATCAAGAAGATTGGAATATTGCTACTGATGGCAGAGAAACCTTCTTGTACATGTTTAAAATGCCATAAACTCTAGTGTAGAAGTAGGATTTAATTTTGTTAAAGTAGAATAGGAATTTTTACTTGTAATTCTTTTTAGGTGAAATTTGGTACTTAAAAACCAACCTTGGTTAAATTAGGGTTCTTTGAACACCTAAATTAACCAAAGTCGGTTATGATTAAGCCTTGGAGAAGAGAGCACATGTTCCATGTGCTTAAAAGTTTTCCATCACATGCTCCATGTGCTATTATCAACCACCCCTTAGGAGAGCTAGAAGAGAAAGACAAGAAAGTACTAAGGAGGTTAGGGTAGATCTACCTTATTTCCATGGAAAAGAAAACGTAGAAACTTACTTAGATTGGGAAATGAAGGTAGAACAATTGTTTGTTTGCCATAGAGTGAGTGAGGAACGAAAGGTACCCCTAACCACCCTAAGCTTTCAAGGTAATGCTATGTATTGGTGGACTGCCCTTGAGCAAGATAGACGCCTTCATAAGAACCCTCCCATAGAGTATTGGAAGGATCTTAGGGGAGCCTTAAGATGCTGCCATATTCCCTTCTATTATAATAGGGAGTTAATGGACAAGCTCCAAAGACTCCAACAAAAGACTATGAGCATGGAGGAATATAGGCAGAAAATGGAATTATACATGATGAGAGCCTCAATTAGGGAGTCTGAAACCACTACCATAGCAAGGTTTTTGAGTGGACTCAATCTTTAGATTAGAGATAGAGTTGAACTTTTACCCTATAGAGACTTGAATGATTTAATTCAACTTTGTATCAAAGTTGAACAACAAAATTTAAGGAAAACTTCAAGTCGTAGGGAAGGTTCATACTCTAAC
>Ga0123342_1003891_pt1 | contig 23467 bp, 21 predicted proteins | sample Turbeawhitnodule_FD_89960 | JGI IMG/M metagenome (GOLD analysis project Ga0123342, IMG submission 89960) | Root nodule microbial communities of legume samples collected from Mexico - Turtle bean Mexico white nodule | ecosystem: Host-associated > Plants > Roots > Nodule | place: Mexico: Nepantla... | reverse complement strand
ATACTACCAAGAAGTGATTTCTTATGATCCTGTGGTAAAGTTGGATCAAAATTCTCCATGCAATCTCCCTTTGCTTTTTCACTGTTAAGATACCATGCTGCAAGCTCCTTATATTCTTGCTTTCTTGCAGATTTTTTCGACAAAGAAAAGGGTTGCCGCGATTTTTTCTTAAAATGGAAAAATGTTTTAGTTAGAGTTGAATGTGAATATGTATGAAATAAAGAGGAGGGGGGAATTGAGAGTGTGTACCTTGTTAGTATTCAAATTACCACTTGCTTTGGGAGGTAATTGAATTTCATCTCCATCCACCATTACACAAGCTTCCTCCAGCTTCAGATGATCTTGTTGCATGGTTTTATGGCCTTGTTCTAAAACAGTATCAAACCATCAATCTTTGTCACATTGAAACTGATTTTTAATTTCTTACTTAATAGAATGCATGAAGGTACCGTGACATCAGAATTCACTACAACAACCAACAAAAAGACTTAATCTATCTATCTGCTTATATGTTCCTCAGCATGTCTGAGATATGGAATATAGCCTAATGTAGTAGATTCATAAAAACTTACTGTGTGTTGGTTCCAGAGTGACTTCACTAGATTTATGGACATATTATATATATTGAAAATTTCAGAAAATATCAAACATCCCAATTGGATTAAAATGCAACTTTTATTGCAATCAGAAAATTTTGCTGTTAGAAGGAATGTTTTGGTCATGAATGGCTACTAGTTCTCCACATGTTCTCTAAAGAAAGCAGAGTTGTTTAGTGAAAGGGAAAAATCCATTTAAGACAAGAAATGGAGTAGATAAAACATTTTTTCAGCCATTAATGAATTGGCTATAACACATTAATGTCAAGGAGCCTTAACCATTATCACACCCGCAAAGATAGAACATGTAAAGAAATGGGCAAGATTCTAGAATGGCAGATGATGATTCTGTCATAAAGTTCTATATACTGAAAGTGTATACAACCAACCGGTAAAACTGAAAAAGTTTGTCAAAGAAAATTAGGAAAGTCACCATTGTCATTAAAGAAAACAAATGAATTAATTCAATAGGCTGGCAATTCAATTGGTTAAGTGTTATTAGCATTTTTGCATTAGTAAAGGTTTATGATTGGCTTCCATGAAACATAAATTTGTCGGTTGTAGGAAAGTTATCTATCTAGAGCCCATCAAAGGGGAAAGAATCAAATCCATAAAAGATCTCAGTAAATTATTTAACTATTTAAGCATGGTTAGTGCAAAAGTTTTAAGTTGATCCTGGCTTGAAGTTAAAGAAAGATGATAAACTCCTCAAAATAAAATAAACAAATCCCATGTCACACACCTAATTCCCACAACCTAACCTAAATGTTCCTTTTTCAACCACTAGGCTTCAACTGGGAAGGAAAAACTAAATATATAGCTCTTTGACAAAGTAACATGAAGCAAGTAATAGAAAGGGCTATGCAAATCATGGTGTGTGTCCATGCTTTTTCATCAGATATTATAGATCAATAGTAGATCTTAAACTGATTAAAATTCTTTCAATAGAATTGTTCTGACCTCTCAAATACAGCTAAGAAGAAGGGAAATCTCAGAATTACTTATTTTCATTTAACATTAGCAAAAAACAACAGTACCATGATACAGTTCCTCAGTATTCAACTTCAACCAAAATAGGTCCATAGGTTAAAACCATTAGAAATTTTGAATAATATGTCGTTTTCAATACCTACAGTGTAAGAAGCTCTTCAGAATGATACGAGTCAACGTCTAAATTCAGTAACTACATAGAATGATCTGAATTAATACATAGCTAAGATAGAAAGAACCCCCCTATTATAAGTATAACCATTGGACTGCAGTTTTCTATCCATTAGAAACCTACCAGAGAAACTATATACTTAATAAACAAAAAACATCAGAAATTAACAGTGATCAACCTAAACAAATTAGAAAATTTGAAACTATAACCAAGAGATACCGAAGTACTCACCAATTGGCTCTTCAAATGAGACACATGAGGAAGAAATGGTATCAATTTGTTTCTCTCCAGCTAGTTTAACTAGTACCGGATAATTGGGGAACTGTGTGGTACTATCATTTTCAATTTCATTAGAAAAGTCTGTTTCAGAATTAAGCCTTGCCACTCCATAATTCTGGTTTTGGTTATCGTTTGAGGCCTCACAAGACTGCGATGTCATGCATGCATTTGTTCCTGCCAAAGTGGTTCCATCGATTATCTTGGTTGCAGCCATTTTTTCACTCACTGGATTTTCATCAATACGAAGGTTTGATTTAACATCCATTCTTTCAACAAATTGTCTTGAAGGTGAACTAAAATTGTGTTCTTTGACGGAACTTCTCATAGATGACATGAACCAAGCATCAGCATTAGAAGTTCCATTATATGGAGTAGCAAGTGTGGCAACATTATCAACACCATGATCAATCCTTGAATCCTCGATTGTATGCTTGGTATCAGGTTTTTTTACATGTCTTTCGTTACAAACTTGAAATGGCTTCTTACAGAGCCCAGCTTCAGCATGTTTATCTATAGACAGTTCAATGCCTACCTTTTCATTTGGGGGAAGTAAATCTCCCACAATATCCGAATATAATTTTTTAACACTTTCTCCAACAGCCTGCATCTGATCCTCTATGTACTTAACTGTATCCTATACCGAAAGAACAAACAGATATAAGAATATAGTGTATGGTGAGAATGTCTTCTAATAATAGCAGGGTAATCTGGCTCGGAACAGAACAGTTTAACCCATCACTGTTAAAAAATGAAGAGCATACACAGAAACCCTTTCAGAAATATTATCATAGATAACAAGACAAACATAAGTAAAGTTGCATTCAACACTCATGTAAAATCAAGTAAGTCAAAGGAGAAAGGCACCTGAAAAGTCCTTGGGGTTTTTAATGCAGGCAATATGTTTCAAAAGAGGGCATATCATACAAAAGAAATAGTGTAAGCTTTGAAAAGAACACAATCAGTAAAATACTTCTCTTTTGCATTGATTTTTCTTATATATTATTAGTCATGAGAATCATTCACACTAAAACATAACAAATGTTCAATTTACAAAATCCTAAGCTGTAGTTTTTCTCTTATCACGTTGATCATTATAATTACTAATCATAACAGGAAATGCATGCATCATATTCATGCTACTAAAGGAAAGCACTTCAACAGCAAGAGGCACTGATCCCTTCCGGCACTTTCCATACACCTTTGACTACACTCCTATTGCTAATAAGTTATGACAATAATTACATTAAAATTGTAGTGATATACAAAAGTAGATACAACTTTACTGGCGGCAATGGTCAAAGCAAAACATAAAAGTATTGAATCAAGTGACAACGAATACATACCTCGTACATCACATCTTCCGCCTCAAGGAACAAATTCTCAAATTGCTGGTACATATGTCCAACCCATGTTATACCCTTTACATCCATAGTGATCATAATATCCTTTCTGGAATAGCAAATTGTCTTGATATTGTGTGATTAGAGAAAGCTTGCAATTACTCTTGTCTCAACTTCAAGATGGTTCTATTCAATTATCTGGAATAGAGAAGAAAGAATATACTCAACAGAGAGACTAAAATGATTGGCAAGTGTCATCACTTATTATAATAACAAACATGTAACATGAATTGCAGATAAATTCCAGCCTATAGCACAATTATATTTGATAAGCATCCATCCAACAGCCCTTGCAATAAAGAAAAATCATTCACACATGTCCTTATCTAATAAATCCAAATTAGATAACCTACCAACATGGGGACCACCCTATAACTTGATCTTCTAAAACATACCAGAATCTTCAAGTAATTCCCCACACATAAATGTTTAACTTCATTGTCCAAAACAATCTACAGCTTCTAGTTCTAACCACACTGGCCTCTTTTCCCCATCACCACAGAGAGATAAACTAAAGATAAATATTTATACACACACAACTTTAACTTTCATTGATCAATTTACCATAGACTATCACTGAAGCAACTCAAGAGAAGAAATTTGCCTCAGAAAAGAACTTATAATTAAATTAAAAACAAAAAAGACACGCACGCACCAAATTAAATCAAACGCAACAAAAAAATAAAAGAGGGTTTATTAAACGCCATAGCAACAACTACCTACCAAGTGATAACAAAGGAAAGAGCTTTCGATCAGAAAACAAAAACCCATGTTGAGTAAGAGGAGCGAATTCAGTAGCAGCATGTTGGGTCATGAAAAGGGTAAGAGAATACCTGTTATAAGAAGAGCAGGGAAGAACAAATTCATGAACCAGTTTCAGGAGGAGTCATGTGACACCACAATTCGCCAATTCGTTGGCTTTCCAAAGGGTCAAAAGAGAAGAAGATTGAACACGAAAAGCTTGGGAACAGTTTGATAAACTTGGGAGGAATTGTGAGTTTTGTAGAGAAGTGTACGAGGAGGGACAGAATAAGGAAACGTACACACTAAAGATTCAGCTTCTGACAACCCTACCTTGCACACGTGTACATGCTCTTCATTCCTAAGATATACGTCATCATCTTCTTGTTCATTCGGATATTCTTATTTTATTTTTATATTTATATTTAATAATTGTGTGTGTCTGTGAGTGAGAGAGAGAGAAAGGTAAGGTTTTAATCGTTTCATTATTTCTAATTTATGATACGCATGCAGACACGTCACAAGTAAAATAGGCTAGAGAGTTTGTTTTTAGTATGACGGAAAATAATAACAGTTTTATTATAAAATTTAATTTTAATGGTTTTATTTCAATTGTATTGATAATTAAGGTAATTAAATATTTACTTTATTATTTTGTCATGTGTATTTATTTAAAAATTAATCAAATAAATTTAAAATACTTCTTTTAAAATTAATTGTATATTAATATTAGTTTTTTAATAAATAATACTTGATAATTAATAAAGATAAAAAGATACTCAAATACTTTAATTATTAATAAAGTTGAATAAAATTAAGGTTTTTTTTCTTGCCGATTCACAAAAATTAAATAGTTTTTAGTCTAGTGTGCGAAAACAACATACATTCATTTGGGTTTAGTGTTTAGGGTCGCACGTGCAACAACTTCTCCCTTTAAATAATAAAATCTTAACTGAAAATAGAATTGAGCACATAAAATAATAACAAATAACTCACTGACATAGGCATCAATTATTTTGTTATAAGCGTACACACTTATCTTTTAGGGTTTTAGCGGCACTTATCACAATACTTTGTATGTATCCCACATGCAACAAACAAACATACACAGTTATCTGTTAGTGCATACACACAGGTCTCACCCCTACGTAGGGGCGGCCACATTGTATTTGTTTTTGACGGGCTCTTCCATTGGGTCAAAAACTCATAATTTCCGTCCCAGCCCAATAGCCGAGCTGACCACTTGTCAACCCACACCGAGGACCGAGTTATACTCAAGATAAACCATTGACCGAGTGTCTACCAAGTACAGTTTTAATATTAAAATCATTTTTTATTATATTAAATATTAATATTTAATGAGTTTACTATTTACGGATTATTATATATATATATGTTTTATTTAGCATTATTTGTCTTATTTAAAAGTGATTTTGAAAATAAAAACAATTAGTCTAAGAAACAAAATTATTTGTAGTAATTGAATTCCACAATTGTGATAAAAATATAAGAAAATTATAATTTCTTTAAAAAGTGTACTACAATGGGGGATTAAAAATTTATATGAAGAATGCAACATAGTTTTCCAATAGGTTTTAATTCTAATGGTATATTTATGCATTAACTTTTATATAAAAGCTTTTATGTTAGGCATTGTTATGCAACTTGACATTTTAGTTAGGCTGACACCTCAAGTAACAACAATTATCTGTCATACATGAAAAAAGTATTATTAAAAAAAAGAAAAAAAATACAAAAATATGGGGGACTAGACCAAAACCCATATGTTAACAAAAATGATACATAGGTAGACTATACATATTCATAAAGAATTCTAAGAACAAACTAGATGGAAACTTATTATACCAATGAAATGATTCTCTATGAATAAATCCTAAATTAGCCAACTTATCAGCACACACACATCTCCTTCACGAAAAATATGAGTAACCTAAACCTGATTTTGCCACAGTAATTAAGACAAGTATTCATTCAATTGTGAAGCATCCACAGAACATTAGTCTTAGCAGTAAACACAACACAAACCAAGACAGAATCACATTCAAGTCAAACATTAATAAGCCCCATCTTTTGAGCTTCCTCCATAACATGTATAACGCCATAAAACTCGACAACTATAGCAATCTGAACTTCAAAAAACATAGAGAAAGCACCAATAAACTCCCTCATACTCCCACAGAAAATACTACCACAAGTAGCAAGACCAAGATACCCCTAATAGCCCGATCAGTGTTAATTTTAACCCAGTTTGGTTAAGGAAACTCTAATCTAATAGTAAGAGAACGAAGAACTTTACCACTATGAGTATTAATACCAAAAAACTTAACCACGTTGAAATCCAACATATCATTTTTCATTGAAGCTTCAGACGAATTTCTCACTAGACAAGTTAAATCTTTAATTACCAAAATAGCCCTAGAAACTCAATCTTATCCTGAAATTTAGCATAATTCCTCATATGTCATATCATCCAAATAGAAAAAGTGATCACAACAAGCTTAATCAATTTAACCAAAGGACTACCATCACTCTTAATAAAAAAAAAGATCATCCTTATTAGAGAAATGAGAAGTAAGAAAAGTCTGTCGAACCCAACTCAAAATATGCAAATCATTAGAACATTCAAAAACTAAATCTTGAATAGATTCTTCATGCTTTTCACAATGCGTACACATAGAGCATATATGCAAACCTTTATTCTAAATATGTTGATCTGTAGGAACCCACCCATGAAAAACTTTCTAGACTACTAGAGTTTTGGAAGGCGGAATAGATGAGGACCAAATGAATTTACCCCAACCACAGGGAACTTCTAGTTCCAAGAAAAAAGTCCTAGCCGATTTAAGAGTGAAACAACAAGACTCATATAGAATCCAATTAGGAATATCTTGTTCCTCCCTAACCATGATATGATTAAAAAAATGAGGCATTTGTTGTAAAGATAAGGAAATATTCCAATCACAATTTGTCCAAAAGTGAGAGACTGTATTTGGAATGCTAGCACCATCAGATAACCTGCAATATTTGCTAAAGAAGTAGTAAAACACCATTTATTTGAAATTAATAAAAGAACTTGTGCCAACAGTTTAAGAAGTATAATCAAGTATAGTAGAATAAAACTGATTAATTATAGGCCAAAGAGATGAGGATCTATAAACCATTCTAAACTCGTATTTTGATTTAAAAACCTTGGCTTTCAAGGGCAAAGACCAAGGTCGTTTGCTATAAGCAAAGTTCCAAGTAAGCTTAAGATGATATGCATTATTTTCATGACGAAGATTAATAATCTTCAAACCTCCATTCTCAATAGGAGAACAAATTGTAACACAATTCACGGTGACCATGCCTTTTTTCAGAATATCACCAGTCAAATAAAATTTCAACACCACTTCTCAACTTGGTTAAGAAGTGAAATAGGTCATTTATACATATTAAAGCTATAAGCTAGAAATCTAGTAATCGCCGTATTGACCAACTGAATATGACCCATCATGCTAAGAGATTTACATCTCCAAGATGTTAGATTCAATTTGACTTTATCAGCCAAAGGTTGAAGAAATCGAAACTTTGGAGCACCAACAAAGATAAGCACTTCTAAATAATTGAAAGGCAAACAACCATGACTATAAGAAAGAATACGTTAAATTTTGGTAACAAATCTTGCAGAATTATCCATGGTGAAAAATTACTTTTAGAGTTATTAGCATATTGACCAGAAAAATCACCATATGTTTTAAGAAAAATACACAAATTTTTAAGAGACTTAATACCCCCCTACAGAAAACAAATATGTCATCAACACATAAAATATGAGAGCGAGTGAGATAACCTTACAGACTAGACATATGTAAATTTTTCTTATCATTCACAAACTTAGAGATACCTCTACTAAGAACTTCCTCTGCAAGACAGAAAAGTAAAAGAGACAAAGGATCACCTTGTTTGACACCTCTACTACAAGGAAAAAATCACCAAACTGCCATTTATTCCAGTCTCATAGCTCAATTTTCAAAAATTTTAACTTATGTTACAAAATAAACATAGGACAACCAACAACCTTATTAGCCCAAAAATCATGAATAAGCTTCGGACATGAAATGTCCTGAAACCACATAGAAAAGAAATGAAAATTGCTATCTTTCCTCAAAGAATTACTAACAAGACTAGGGGAATGATCAAAACAATTTTTAACAAGAACCTAATAAGTACAAGAATCTCATTCATCAAGACACACTCCATTACATAAAGCCCTATCTAGTCTTCTATGAATTTTATGCAACCCTCTCCTTCCATTACACCAAGTATAAGGCATACAAGAAAGATCATTAGTATTAATCAAATCAAGGAATTCATTACAAGAAATCTAATTAGGAGTCACCCCCCTTTACAGTCATTCGCCAAGAGCACAACATTAAAATCTCCCAGAATACACCAAGGCCCTGTGAAGAAACTAAGATCCCTCCACAAAAACCGTCTAGCCAAGTATGTGTTAACACCATAAAGACCTGCAGAGCTCAAACATTAATCATGCAGAAGGCAAGTTAGAGAAATAAATTGATCATTGACCAAGAAATTTTAGACAAGATTAGGAACCGACAAACACCAAAGCTTAGCAGCTTTATTAACAATAGGAGACGTAGCCACCAAATGCATATTAACAGATTTGAAAAGGACGCCGAAAGCATTAGTATACGACATCATAGGTTCAGCAAGAAAAACCAAGAGGGGTTTATGTAATTTAAGTAAATTGATCAACATCTCCACAGTTTTGTGGTTTCACAGTTCTCTAACATTCCAGAAAAATGGAGAGACCTTCATTGCGACGTTGTAGAGATAACTGTTTTAGCAGTTTTTTTTTGATTTACCAGTCCCCTTAGGTGGTCTCCCTGACTTTCTTTTAGTGCAAACTTTTTCCTCCCCAATATCACCGACATCCTCCTCCATCTCATTAGGATCGACCCAAAATTTTGAAACAACATCTGTAGTTTCCAAACCATAAGAGAGGAAAAGTGATTTATGCATTTATATTTTGTATTTTCTCTTTTACTTTTTTTCTCTCACTTTCTATTATATCTTTTATTACTTCTTTTCCTTTTCTCCCTTTCTTGCACTTCTTACCTCAATTCTTATGTTCGAAGTAGAAAGTTTGCTTTACTTTTTTATTTGCTTCACAAAGAATTAAGTGCGTCGCCTTTTACCAATTATAGAAAAAAAAAGTTGTATTTTCATAAGAAAAAGTACTGTGCTCTGTTAACAAGGAAAACTCCTTTCTATACAGGAATGTACTGAAATCACAATAAAAAAGAATCTGAAAACAAAGTTATAAAGATATAAAATTACACCTTGTACCTTTAACGATTGTCTTGTTATCTGGGCTTACTTTTCATTCAACGTTTACTATCAAAAGGGCACAAGCAAACAAAGCAAAAAAGAGATTGGCAAAACCCAAATAATAAGGACACGACAGCAATTGATCGGTGCTTCAAGAAAAGGACAATAGTCATGTTCAAAGGTTCAAAGGAATTTATACCAGATCTTGGGATACTCTACAGAACCAATAATAATAACAGATCGTGGCACATTGATACATAATTTAACCATTTTGGACCACACTATTAAATTGGAAATACGTCTACCAAGTGCTAGCTTGCTTGATGCCAAACCCAAGAAAGTGTTTAAGTACCAAGGAAAATGAAAATAAAAAATTTCAAGAAGAAGTGATGTTTCATTGAGGCACAGTTGCCGTAATTGTGACGTGTTTGGGGTCCGTAAGAATTGATGTTATGTTAACAAAACCAGCTTCCCTCAGTGTTTCATCCATATCAGTCAAGTAATACTCATCCAGAAAAGGTTCTGTGCTCTTAATCAGTGTAAACAGGACAGGAGACAATTCCTGTAAGAGAGAGAGCAAGAGGAAGAACAAGTTAGATGATGTTCCTACATGGACAATGTACATGTACTAAGTTAATCATGTATCATGGATGACCAAATTTTCCAAGAAAAGTAACCTAGAATTAAATACCAAGATCAAGCAGTCCCCAAAGGTGCACTTTGTACTGCTCTTTATAATTTACTTGTTAATATTCATAGGTTCAGCACAGTTAAACAAAAGGCCATAAAAAATATGCTGTCTTTTTGGTCCTTTTTTGTATTTTTTTTGTTTCAACTTCATAGCTTAAAAAGTTTCACTTCAGTCTCTTTAAGCATCCCTTTGGTCCTTTAACCAATTTATCACACTACTTTGGTCAACTTAGTAACACATGGCAAAGGGATGGTGCATCATTCAAAATTAAGAGAAAACTGATAGAATGTTTAAATTAGTCTAACATAAACACTCTAAAGAATCAAAGTGGAACCTTTTAGACTTAAGAGACCAAACAAAAATAAAAAATTAGCCTACAAAATATTTATGTAACGATGAAAAAAAATAGGGCATAAAAGCAGGACAATACAGTACCTGGAGGACCTTTGACTTCAGCTGCAGAAGGCAGAAATAATAATATGAGCATTTGTGATAGGGGGCATGAAACCAAAAACGAAATGGAATAAAAAAAAAATTGTAATCATGATATTGTATACCGAAAAATCTGTCAAAGCTAGTGTGCCTCCAGGCCGAAGGAGACGGAATGCTTCCCTCACTAAATTCAGTATAACTCTTGTAGGACACTCATGAAGCTGCATATGATCAGGGATTCCAGATATTAAGATCAACTAGTAATTTTTCCAAAATGTTATTCGTGCAACCTTTCTGTTCTTCTAGTAATTGTCTTGGGATATGAAGTTGGGAATTCACAACTGATTTAATGCAAGAATGCTGATAAATATTAGTCTCTTGATAGAATTCAATGTTTCAATTATGTGAATCTTCAAAAATCTATATGCCTTTCTGGCCTTTGATTGAAGTAATGATATCACATTTCAAGGAATATTGTTCTCAACTGACAGAGGGACTTCTGTATTCTCAGTTTTTGTTGACTAGATTGACATAAAATATAAATAGAAAATAGTACATTTTTTTAAACCTTTTTTGGTAGGTTTCTGACAGGTATAAATCTTGCCCTAGATATGATCAGACAATAAATGGTAGTACTTCTCCCGGTAAGGATCTGAACTGCATAGTTCACTATTTTATGAGAACAAACTAGTTCATTTATCTAGACCCAACCCTTTTTGGTGAAACTTTAAAGGACTAAAGAGAAAAGAAAAAACATACCACAAAGGCAAGAGAAACAAGGTCGAATGATTTAGAAGGCAAGCCCGTGTCTTCCCCATTTGCATGTATCCATCTTACTGGAATTTTTCTAGGCATTGCCCTCTTTTCCTTATGCTGAGCCACAGCTAGAAAATACGGTGACAGATCTAGCCCCTGGAACAAAATATTAATCACAAAGCCAATCAATACCATGCATAACACTTCTTTTATTGTTTTTAGTATTAAGAAAGCAAATTCATCCATCCATTAAAAACTCACTCACGGTGACTTTGGCTGTGGGGAACTTGTCTGCAAGATATTTTGTGCTTATTCCGACAGAGCATCCAATATCTAGAATGTCATTAACCACAGATGATTCTGAATACTGTATATGGTGTTGTTCAATAGCATGAAGCCAATTGCCACGCAGTATCTGAGTTGCTTCCTCCAATGAAGAAGCATTTGGAAGTGCTCGTCTAACCATTGACATTGTAGCAGCCTCTGCTTCTGCTGCTGCCTATAATAATTGAATCCAGATTTTATAATAAATTGCTTCTTCTTTTTTCATTTTGGAAATAAAAAGTAATTACTATTACATTTACGTCCATATGATTGTCTGCTTAACAAACGAGCGTCCATGACAACTTGGACTTTTACAATTTCTAAATAACATAAACACCTTGGACTTTTACAATTTCTAAATAGCATAAATACATGGGGATATGATATGATTCTCAGCTATATAACGGTTACGAAAACTTCCTTGTACTATTCAGATGTTCATAGAAATAAGGTTCTTCAAAACTCATGTCATGAGCTTGGCCATAAGAAAGCGAAAAGCAAATATCAGAAAATATCCACCACACCCCGTACATGTGTCTCCCCTCCCATTATTTGTTATCATTTCTCCTGTATGGTGATTTGCAAATATCATTTTTTCCAAATTTGATGAGGAACTGGTAACAGAGTGAGCAGTCCCTAAGGCAAGGATTGCGAAGTTTTAGCTTGCTGGAAAATTTGACGTCAATCTTTTAATATTCCGTAAGAATAGAACCCAACATGTCCCCCAATGGAAATTATGAAACTCTTTCACTAATTGTAAGGTCAGTGGGGAATGAGAAGGAATAACGAGGTGGTCATTCTTAAACAGCAAGCCATCTTGGGTACGGAAAGGATGCAGAGAAATGTCGTTGTCACAGTTTGTTAAAATGGTATTGTACTGAGGATCATCTTTCAATTCCTCACGAAAGGTAGTCAAAAGATCACAATTAAACATGGATAGAGGGAAACAACTCACCCTAGACAAGGCATCTACTCCTATGTTTTGTTTTCCTGATTTGTGCTCAATCACAAAGGTACATCCCATTAATTTATGCAACCCTTGTTGTTGATCAGGTGTTTCTAGAACTTTGCTCCATTAAAGCCCGTAAATTCTAATGGTCCGTAAGAATAATAAAATGGTGCCCGACCAAGTAATGGCTGAATTTTGACACTGCATACATCTCACGTACATAAGCATATTTATCCTGCAACCGAGGTGATAGTTTCTTTGAAAAGAAAACAATTGGATGACCTTGTTGACTTAGTATAGCACCCACTCCCACACCAGGTGCATCTGTTTCCAATTCAAAGGGCATAGTGAAATCAGGTGAGGAAAAAACAGGAGCTGGTGTGATGGCCTGCCTGAGCTTCTCGAAAGCCAACAGGGTGTTGGAGTTCCAACACAAAGCATCTTTTTGAAGTAGCGAATGAAGAGGAGCTTTCAATGATGCATAACCACGAATAAAACGTTGAGAATAGCTGGTTAAACATAAGTTGTAAAGCTTAGACAACAGCGCGAGGTTCACCACAAAGAGTGATGAAATTGGGGCCATCATACAACTTAATAGTAAGATCACTATAATCAACTGCATGTGGTCCAAGTTTGGCTAGCCATGAAGCTCCCAAAATCACCTCTGCGTCGGCAACTGGAAGCAAGAAGGTGTAGACGTTGATTGTGTGCTCTTGAATTTGAAGAGGTATTTGTCGTGTTTTCCCTTCACAAGTTAAAAAATGGCCAATACCTACCACGACTTTAAAATATAGTGCAGATTCTACCGTTAGTCCCAGAAATTTTACAAGACAAGGTCGGATAAAATTATCAGAAGAACCAATATCCAAAAGAACTTGAACTGTATATCGCAAAATAGATCCCTAAAACCGCAGGGTGCTTGCCCCCCATGAACCATGGAAGGCATAATGGGAAAGATGATGGAACTCCCCAACATTTTCATCCGAAATAGGACCCTCAAAAAGTAATGCCTCCAGGACTAGCCAAATCAGGTTGAGGATCGTCATCATATTGTACGAGCCAAAGTTGACGATTGGAACTTCTGACGTCTATAAATCAAATAAAAAAAATTGTGGTGTTTCTACCATGTCTACATTTCATGAATGAAAAATAGTATCATTCATGGCTTCAATAGTAATAAATTTGAACTAATGAAGTAAACAAAAGTCAAGTTTATGTCATAAAAAGAAGTGCTGGGAGAAACAACCACCACCAACCCACCTACCAAACAGGAACTTGATAAGTGTTTCTGATTATCAAGAAAGGAGTGGCCAAATTAAGCCATCAATTGACATATGGGAAAATTCAGAATTATCACATACCAGCCATGTAAGATTGCCCTCCTCGTATGCATGGAATGGATTCAAATAATCTGTTACGTAATTTCACCAGTCATTAATTCCATCATTTTCAATGATATGCAAGAGTAAAGACAACGATGAATAGAAGGGTAACATAATGTAAAAACTAGATAGTCAGAAACTTACAATCAGGGTACACTAAAGACTGGTTTTGAATGCTATCCATCTCCCTATACACTTCTGACTCTAAAACCTCTTTCGCCATCTGCCTCCAAGGTATGTTGTTCTTCTCAGCTGTACTGTGCATTCACATTGAAAATCCAGACTCACTTCCCAACAAAGAGATGCTAATCACAACTTCATCTCATCGTGTTACCAATAGCAATTTGATTCTAAAACAGGACTAAGATAAATTCTTGAATCACTTTGATATCATCTTAAAAAGGTGGAATTTAATCTTAAGTTAACTTCACACAATCGACTTGGTTAGGTGAGGTTTACCCAATAATTCTCCCCTCCTTACAATTGTGCAGTCCTACAAATGTCATATTCAAGTTGTCCCCTTCTCATGATAAGAGGGCCATGAAAACCCCTCCTTATGTAGATATGCAATTATATTATAATATATAAATGTAACAACTCTCATCTTATTAATTGATTTTGCAGGATTGAGTTGCACTCAAACCTAAATTCTAAGAGACACCAATGAAATATTAGTTCAATAATGTAACATAACAGCCGAACTGTTTCTAAACTATTAATACATGCATCAAACTAGTAACCAGGCCCTTTTGAAACGTCACACAATGTTGATTAACATAATACCATATCATATAATACTCTGACTAATAGAATTTACTCTGTTGCAAAAAGCTCCTAAACTAGTACAAATGTATATCCAACTCTTCCCACATGATCAACCCTCACAATATACACGTTTCGAGTTTAGAAAAGTTACCAAAGCAATTATGCAAAATTTGAAGTTGAAGGAAAGTGAAGAAGGCACGATGAAGAACCTTATGAAAACCCTTCTAGCACCAAGCTTGAGAACAGAGTACAAAGGCTTGAAGGAGATGAGAGCTTGAACAAGCCGTGAAAGAGGGGTCTCCCCAGCCCACTTGGGTCGCTCGAGCTTCCCTTCTTCGTACCCACCGAACTGCACCGGGGCGGCGGCGCTTGTATTGGACGCCGCCGAGTGAACCTCCCAGTGCCGCCCCCTCGGCGGCCGGGCTGCTGTCGTGGTGGCATTGGCGGTGGCGGAGATGACTGCGGAGAGGTTCTGAAGTGGCGACGAGAGAGCCATCATGTCGCTTATGTGTTGTCTGTTCAACTGTGACGACGACACAAAAACATTGCTCTCCACTGCCACACAATCTCATTCACGTATACTATCTCGCCACGTGGACTTTGAAGAGACTGTGATATCCTCTTGCTTGCCACGTGGATTTTTTTATAGTGTTAATATATGCATTATTTATTTTTTCTAAAATTTGTATCTGAAATTTCCGATAATTCTATCTTTACTTTCTAAAGTTTAAAAAATATTTTTCATCTCTACAGATGAAAAATTACAATAATATTTTTGAAACTTTTTTATTTTTTAAAATTTAATATACGAATTAAAATTATTTTTAGGAGAAAAACAAGATTTGCTCCAAAAATTTCGTTACTAACAATATAATTAAACCGAAAAATAATCTTGTATTAGAGTCTCATTAAGTCCCTCTCATCTTAGGCTTTAACTTTTATCACTAGTTTTAAGAAATCAAAGCAGAATATTCCTACTTGAAATTACAATACCAGTGTATTAATATTTTTTTTTTATTTTTTTAATAAAAGTATCCATTTTTGTTCATTAAAGGTGATGCCTTATAAAAGCATTCCTTGCCGTTTTGCCTAAACATAATGGAATATCTTTAAGTTTTTTACCTAGTATTGGAAACTCTTTGAAATGTTCTTTATACTTTGTTGGGATGAAAAATAAAATAAGATAAAAGATAAAAATTTATTAGAAAATAAAATTTACGTGAAGAAAATTTTTCATTTATTTAAATGAGTGAAAAGGATAACGAAATAACTTAAAATATTTATATTATTTAAAAATAAAATTTAATCTAAAACTAAATTTTTACTGTGTGGTTGGTTACCTACAAAAAGAGATCTAACCAACTCTAAGCACAATTTTCCTCTTGATCATTGCTTAATTGACACTCTTCCATAGGCACAATTCATAATTTTTGGTATTCTTTTCCTGCAGTCAAATTTTTTTTGAAGAAAAAGTGTAGCACTTAGTAGAAACCATTGCTAAACCTTGGTCAAATTACCAACTTTTTCTTTCTGAAATAACATATTACAATTGTTTGCTTTCTATTGCTCATGAAGATAATTCATACCAATTGAAATCCTTCTGTAAACAAGTACAATATCATAGACTAAAATTTGTGCTGATCAAAGGAAAAAAAGAGGTTAGTTTGGTAAGTTATCCATCAACCAATCTGTCAAAGCACCTTTAACATTTTGTGCACCCCAAAAAAAGATGCCCATTATATTTTCACATGATTTGTCTTCTAAGAAGTACATGTCCAGATGAGAAAGCATGGAAGAAGTGCATGCCCATTTGAGTATGTATACATGAGTTTACATGGTACATGAAGGAACTTAATACTATCACATTCAGACTTGGAAAAGATTTAAATTATACTTGACAAGGGAGCTTACAAGAAATCTTCTAAAGATGAAGAACTGAATATAGAAATCCTCCTTCTTTTCTTGGTTCCTAAAATGTCCTGTGAAACAGAAAATCTATTGAGCACAGACTTCAGAGCTTGGTGAACAGAACCAGCAAGAAATTGACGGTATGAAGCATCTTCAAAGTTGTGTTCTTTGCAGCTAATTATCACGAACACATTCTTCATCCTGCCTTCTAAGGTTGCAATATCTGCCCTTGTTATCATAAGATGAAGAGAATCTAGTGCTTGTCTTATATCAGACAATAGACCAGGTTTATATTCACAACATAGTGATGCTCTAATTGAATAAGGAAAACCATTCAACCCACCCTCTTGTTCTTCAACACTTATTTCATCATTGTCCTTTGGTATCATCAAACCTTCACAAGCTTCTGCTGCATTCCTTTTCAGCTCTTTCAGATGTGTAATAACCTCACCAAGTAATGATGCTTTGTCCATCTATTTCCAAAAGTAAATATAGTGAAACTCAAATTTTCAAACAAGGAATGAATGTGAAACATGTTTATTTCTACTGAAAACCGAGCTTCTCAAATCAAACTAAAAGCACAAAGTTGGATAGAAAACTCAAATTGAGACATTGACAATCAAAAGTAACAATTTAATTCACTCTGAGATGGTAATGGAAGCAGAAGAAGAGAAGATTAAAGCTCAAATGATGATGCAATTTAAACATGATATGAACCAAATCCATCAAACTGTGACTAGTCAAGCTATGCTTTACAATGCAATTGCCAGTAAATTCAGATGAAGTGAACTAGATCATTATTGTACACCCTTTGACTTTCATGACCCAGTTCAATTAAATGACTACCTTAGTTAAACATTGCTCACAAATATTCAAATTAGTTATATGCTTTCTGAATCATTTAGAAAAAGGGAATAGGAAAAGGAAAAGAAAAATGATGCTGAAAAAACATTATGTTGAAGAGACCTTCATAGCACCTGGAATGACACTGCGAAGTGTATCAAGATGTGCATTAATCCTTGCCCTCCTCCTCCTCTCTGCCTCGCTATGGTTCTTCAAAGCTTCAGTGCTTCTCTCAGTGGACACCCCTTTCCTTTCCAATTTCACAGGAGCTTCCACAAGCTCCCCTCTCTCCCTATCCAAAACCAGAGAGAAAGATGAACCACACCCACTTCCAATCACTCCATTGCTTCCTTCAAAACCATCACTATTCCCCTTAGAGACATCCCCATCAATGTCAACACCCCACAAAAATTCTTCCATGTCCATGCCTCAGTAACAACAACAACAAGAAGAATAATAACAAAAGTTACTTGGTCAAAAGGGTGGGTAGTTTCACAAATAGCAAGTGAAATATAAAGTGGGGACTGTTTTGTTCTTTTTCATTCTGGGTTTGGACTGTATCTTTGGAACCAAAGATAGAGAGTGCAAGTGGTGAGTGTCAGACACTGTGTCAGTAGCAGCATATGAAGATGGCAAAGGACTAAATGGTAAAGATCTGAAGGGTACTGAGTAAGATTACAGAAAACTTGACCTGTGTTGTTAAGGAAGGAAGAACACACCAAAACACCTTTTATATTATATTGGAGTAGTTCTTGTCCCAACAAAATTTTGGGTGAGCCTAGCTCCTGCACCATTTTATATTCAGAAACTATATTTTGTTAGATTTCAATATCTTCCCCGTACAGAATCATTTAGTTTGTTCTTTTTTAAGAACAAATTAAACGGAGAAATGTACTTTCTTCAGTCAAATCTTGAAATAGGGTGGTTTTCAAATCTACATCAATGAAAATTGATTTTTGAAAGCAGTCCACGATTAAGGTATATAATTGATAAATCTTGTAATGGAAATTTTGTGCAAAAGAAATTGTCAAAATACCTAACTTCAAACAATACATTATTTGTTCTTAGAAGGAAACTGGCTTCAAATACTTTAAACGAAGTCAAGTTGAAGTTCTAAGAATAAATAAAAAATTTAAAAATCACTAAAACGTTAATTTTTTTTATATTCAAATTAATCGGCAGTATGAGTTGACATATTAGTGTCTTTGTTGAAAACTCAAACACTCACCGTTTCACCACAGAATATTGAATTATAATAATTAATGTGTTATTTGAATTGAAAGGAGAGTAAAAGAAGAAAATCAAACAAAAAATTAGAAACTGAGATTGCTTAAATTGAAGAAAAGATCCTGAAGAAACAAAAGAAAATAAGTTGAAATTTTTTAATTGATTTTATTGATGTAATAGAAAAAAATTATATATAATTAAAAAATAATTTGTAAAGTAAATTTTTAAAAATAATTTGATATAAAAATAGTAATTAAAATACAAACTAAAATTAATTAAATAAAAATTATTTTACAGTATTTATTATGTTAATTAATTATACTTTTTGCGGAAATACTTCCATATTGCTAACAGAGTTTCTTATGCAAAATGTTTGTTTTACTCCTCTAGAAAGAGAAATTCCTGAAATAGTCAATGTTAAATTATAAAGAAACAAAAAAACTAGTCTTAATACAAAGTTCTTATTTAAACTATTTATAAAAAGAGAAAATAAGAGAAAACTTTTATTGTTCTGGTTCTTAATGTTTTCTTGATAAAACCTAGTCCTTCTTTTAAACAGTTTTATTTTTTAAAAAAAAAACTACAGTACTTATTTAACTTTTTGAAGAAAAAAAATGCAACCTAAAAGGAAATATTAGATTCTCGTTATTTAAAACAAAATATTGAGTTAACTTCTCCCCAGAAAAGATTAAATCATAATATTTAAAAATAATTATTTTATAATTATATCTTATTGAAAAATATCTTCTACGTTATATAGAATATTAAAAAATAAATAATATTGAGTATTCATTCTTTTAATCACTTTCTTTTTAAAAAAAATGCATATTAAGTGTAAAGGTAAGGTAGAAATGCTTTTTAATATTTGAAGTAAATAATCAAATTTTAAAATCCGTGTTCAGACTCTCACTAATTATTAACGATTTAGTAGTTATAATAATTCAAAGACATGATTAAAGTTATAATACAATCTATTTTCTTTTCTAATTAGAAAACTTTATTAAAATTACCTTAAACCAAAAATTTGTTAAGACGTAGAATACATTTTTGAATTTTTTTTAAGGATGTTTTTAGATTTTTAATGTAAAATCAAGTATTGAATTTGTATAATTGAATTTTAAATTATATATGTTTCAATTGATAAATAGTAAGCTAATTGAACTATTTAAAAGTAAAAAAGGATTTTATTAGTTGTATCTTTAAAAATAATTCAAGTTACTATACTAAAAAGTTTATAAATTATTCATAAATTTAAAAAATCGTTTAATTTTTTTTATAAACTTCAATATTTTAAGTGTGTTTAGGTCTTTAAATTTATGGTATATTAAAAAAATAATAGTGAAAGTAATTTTTAAAATTTATATCTTTTTAAATTTTAAATGCACGTGCTAAATATTTTTCCCGACACTCCGACAAAACTGGTACCGTAGCCGGCCCTAAAACTTCATTCTCCCTGTTTGTAAGAAGCTAGATTGTCCAATAAAAAAGGGGAAATTACCCTTTTGTCCTACTTAACTAGTTAATCATAGATAAAATTTTGGACAGAGATGTAAATAAAAATTAAACAGTTGTGAATTCAACTTCTTTTTTTTTTCTTTTCATTTTTTATATATAAGTGTTTTTAACCTTTTTTCTCATCTCTCCCTCTCTCAAAATTTTCCATTTTTAAAATTGCTTCAAGATAAGTTTATGCAAATATATCTTTATGATACTCATTATTTCTTTAAATGTGATTGACATTTTTTTCTCGTAAATATCATGGATTGAATTAGAAATATAGATGGGAAAATAAATGAGACATTGATATAAATAAAAGATTTTGATTGATGTCACTCTATATTTTTGTTGGAATATAAAACTATAAATTCAAGATTTTCAAGATAACATATCCATGAATTTATAAAATAAATTATCCACTTTAAAATCGATGGGGTAAACATTGATCTTTATGCTATAATTTAATCATTCATTAAAGAGTAACATCTATAAATATTTTTATATAAAAAAAGTATCATTTACTAATTATTCAATAGTGGACTAATTTTTATCAATATAGTATTTCTCTAATTGTTTAAGATAAACATGTTTAAGTTTATAATGTTTAGGGAAAAAATTCCACTAGAATTTAAAAAGAAAGTTAACTCATCCATAAATTAAAATTACGTATAAGATAATTTATATAAATTCTCTTATATAGTTCTTCCAATTTTTTTAAGCTTTTTATTTTTTTTGTTTATAGTCTCACCTACATAAAATCTTACTTGAATTCACTTTCTTTTAGATTTATGTGTTTTAATTTGGGTTTCAAATGACAACTAAGTAAGTTGCGAGTTGATACATTTGGAGAATATCAATGATAACAAAAAGTAAAAAAATATATATTATGAATTGACTGTAAACTAACCTTAAAAAATGAATTGATGTAAAAAATATTAGATTCCACCTTCCTTTCTTTTTACATGTTTAAGATTTTCACTTAATAAACTTTAAATCTAAATTGAGCTTATAGTATAATTTAATTTTAAAAAAAATAACTTTATCAAAATATATAAATTTTTTAAAATTAGAAAAATAGATAAATCATACAATTTCAAAATAAAATGTCACACTTTAAAAAATATGACTTCTAAACTAAAAATAAAAGTCGTGTTTTGATTACACAGTTTGAAATTTTTATACTTTAATTCTAATAAAAATTTATATTTAACGTTCTACTTTTATTATTGAATTTTTTAATAATATTACTTAATATACTAGTTATCTTATTTTTTATTATCTAGAGTACCCTAAACATTAAATCATTCTTATATTAAATCAGCATTATTTGAAGATTACTTGTAAAAGTTATTTTAAGATACATATTTTTATCAAATTAGTATAACTTTGTAGGTTAACTTTTAAAACAAATAAACTTTTAAAAAATTATCAATATTTCATATAATCATATTTTAATTAATAACAATTTTAATTGTAAACTAAAGTGTAAATTGAATACTGATTACACTAAAATTGTATTATTTTGGTACAGAGTTCAACTACACTAGTCATACCATGATATTTGACACAATTTATTATTTTTTAAAAAAAATAAATTTTTATTAATTAATATGAATTTATTTTATTTTGGTAAAAAAATCTCCAAAATATTCCGAAAATCCTTATCAAAATGAAAATGTGTATTTTACGGCATCTTTATAGCATCAAGAACAAAAAAATCCTAAAATTTTCAAGAAAGTAACAAAGTACCCTTCCTTAACCACAAATTTCAATGCTCTTAACCTCTCTTCCTTGGGAATAGTGACATTGAGAACCTCATTTTCTATAGAAACCTTCACTTTATCCACTTTTACATTCTCTCATCAACTTCCCACCATGCCACGTTCATTCTTATTTTTCTTTTCAACATTCCTCTCTCCCCTTATCTTAAGAACCTTATGTTTCTTATGTTATCAAATGTAAATCTGCATTAACAATACCAATTCTTAAAAGATAAAATAAAATTAAATTAAAAATAAAAGTTGCATATTGAACATACAACTTTTTCAAGAATAAAAAAAATAAAAAAAAAGTAATTAACATATAACTTTTATTTTAGTATAAAAGTTGTATTTTGAAAGTACAACTTTTTTTTAGATTCATGTTTAACATGACTTATTTATTTTTGTAATTTTAATATATATATATATATATTTTAATAAATTTTAGAAAATATCTTATTTTTGTAAAAAAGTGTTACATATTTTTTTATTCAGAAGTACGTATAAACTATTATAACACGAAACCAACTTTTCATATTAAAAGAAAATCATTAAATTAAAAATCAATTTTAAAAAAAATAATTAATTGTTATATTAACTAAATACTATTTTAGAGACTAAAAAAATTATTAATTTTTATTATTGATAAATAGTTTCTATATTGATATCTAATTAGCCACCAAAGTTTTAACTACCAAATATTTAGGTTATAGATTTGATAGAAAAAACATTGGTAGTTAATTGGATACCAATTTAAAAACTATTTTTCAATAATAGAAACTAATTTAGAAACCAATAAGTTTTTTAGTCTCTAAAATAATATTTAATTTAGTCAATATAACAACTATTTTTTTTGTCTCTAAAATAATATCTAATTTAGTTTATATAGCAACTAATTATTTTTAGTCTTTAAAATTGGTTTTTATTTAATAATTTTGTACCAGTGCTTAATAACAACAAAATAACAACATTTTATAAAATAAGTCTTAAATTAGCTTTTCAATACTTAGAGTATTTTTAATTACTTTTTTCATCTGTTATTTGAGAACTAGAAAACATCATTTTACTCTTAAATGTCAAAAGTAACTTGAGCTTAATATAAAAAGTAACTTGATCCTCGTTGGGGCGTTTGAGTTATGATTATTTTGCTATTAAATATTTTACTTAAGATTAGAATAAGTTAGTTTTATTTGTTTTACCTTCCATATTTGTTGGATTTCATTTGAAGTTTTATTATGATTGGATTTTCTTGACCTGGTCATACTTATTTAACATGAACATTGGAGATCCCACATCGACTAGAGATGAGAGCCTTTCATAGTATATAAGTGGGTGCAAACCTCACCCCATTGAGCCGGTTTTATGGGGTTGAGTTAGGCTTAAAGTCCACTTCGTAATATGGT
>Ga0123342_1003890_pt1 | contig 23470 bp, 16 predicted proteins | sample Turbeawhitnodule_FD_89960 | JGI IMG/M metagenome (GOLD analysis project Ga0123342, IMG submission 89960) | Root nodule microbial communities of legume samples collected from Mexico - Turtle bean Mexico white nodule | ecosystem: Host-associated > Plants > Roots > Nodule | place: Mexico: Nepantla... | reverse complement strand
TTTTATGGTCAAGTTATTCAGTTCAGAGCAGGACTTCTCCGTAGAACCTTTAGACTTCTCTAATTCTGAAGTCAAAGTTTGCACTTGAGATAGTTGGCGGTCCCGATCATCCCTCACTTGTTGCAGCTCAACACGAAGAGATCCAACTTCACTGGCCAAGGCATCCTTCTGTTTCGTGGCCTCTTCTTGAGAAGACTAGTAAAACAACCAATGAAACTACGTAAGATACTAGTTGCATGGTAAGTAAAATGTGTTCCTGAAATTCCAAGGAAGGATAATAATAACATGTCCGCATTTACTTATGATTAGAAATAAAGAAGAAAATACAGAAGAAAGATAAAATGCATATTACTTGTAGGTATCAACTATTATTGCTCTCTTAACCATGGCTACTTGAATTTGAATTTAAAACAGTTCAGACTCCAGAGCAGCAAACTCACCATAGACAAAGTAAGCTGGCCCTTTAACATAGTAAGGTTCTCCACTACCGTAGCTTTCTCTTTTTCCACCTGCTTAAGTTCAGTTTCAACTGAAGAAAGCTCTGAATGAAGTTTTCCATTGTACTGCTGCAAGCTCGTTATGTAATCTTGTAACCGCTTATACATGTCATTGAGTGATGATATCTGTAGAAATCCATTGATGTGGACATTTAGATATAAGAATAATTCCTGACACAACTAACAGTACAAGACAAGAAGCATAAAAAATATTGAATTGAGACTTTGATATTATTTTACCTTCTGATTTGCACTTTCGAGGTCCCGTTGTGCTCTCCCAAGATCTTCCTGTAGTGTATTCTGTGACCTCTCAAAGTTAAGCCTGGCCTCTCTCTCCTTAACAAGATTTTCTGCTGCTGCCTAGTGTTTGCAGAGATAATGAGTATAAATTATTATCAAATATTAACCTTTCCGTAGCATTTTGCTTCACCCATGAAATTCCACTGACTTGACTTGAAAATCTCACTTACTGTTTTTTCTGATTCTTCCTTCACTAATTTCTCTTGTAAAGAAGTGCAATTCCGTCTCATTTCAACAATAATTGAGTTTAGTTCATCTTCCTTGATTTTTAGTAACAACTCTGCAATTAAATAAATCTAACTGCATTAGTCCAGAAACTTGATAATGCTTTTCCAAACAAGGAAAGGAGAAACAATCTCAACCTATCTCTTTGCATTTTTGCTGGGCTAATTCCAATGAACTCTTCAATTTTTCTTGCTCTAGTGAGTAGCTAATCTCAAGGTCTTGGAACCACCTGATGCAAACCTTCAGCCTTTTTATATAATCCATCATATTTTCACATCTTTCCTAAGAGCACAAAACCTGATGTTAACATAAGGCAATGATAACTAACCAAGCAGTAATTCAAGTAGAACTACCATATATACAAGTATACCCTAATTAAGGACCAAAACCTTGGCAACCCTTGGATCTCAAACATAAATAGCCAATGCCAACAACCTAGAAATAAAATACATATCACACAAACTCAATGACCAGTAAGCCAAGCCACAGACTTCAACTAACCTTATAATTAAATCTGTCTTTCCTTTTGGCCTTTTCATTCAGCAGGGCCTCCACATCCTCCCTGGTGAACTCTATAATGCCATAATCTGAGCCAGCATTGCTTGGTGGAGCACTACTAGGGCCAAGATCATGGCCACCATTTACAACCCCAAAAGCTGGCCTTGTTCTTCCGTTAATAGGAGTTCCCACCATCTCTTCTTTCTGACCCAGCTCGCTGGTCTTTGTCTATGAGGAGCTCATTACCCACAAACTGGGAAAACCACAACAAAAAGATAACTTTTTTAACCGTGACATTTAACTTGCACTGAGAAAATGTTAAGGGAAACTAACAAACACAACCCCGTGACTGAAACTCAGGTGAAAAAGGGAAAAACAAATCATGGGCATGAGAAAAGAAGGTACCTTTGAACCTTGAAGAGGTTGAAGGTGTGTATGTGAATGATGGTTGGCATCAGTCTCCGTTTTGACGCTCACCACTCCACTAACTGCAGTAAAGAGAGAAAGAAAGAACTAGTATTGTGGGGTCATGTCATGGATTGTGTTGAAAGCTAACAAGAGATGAAAGAAGTTGCTTTAGGAAGAAGAGATTGGTGATAATCCACACACACACAAACACAAAAGAGCATAAAGAGAGAGGAGAAAGAAAAATGGAGGTGGATCCTTAAAAAGAAAAAAAGAGGTGAAAAAGTGTTAATGGATTGTTGTTATTGTTGTGTTGGTAAGTGGACTTCCAATGAATTGTAGATCTGTGTTGTGTTGTGTTTGGTACTGTTTGTCAGTGAGGACTTACTTTAGATTTTTTACTGCCTCACATTTTCAACTTTTTAAATCACCTCCTGCCCATCACGTGTAAGATTCGTTTTTCCATGCAATACATTAATTACCCCAAGAAATTTAAATTTAAATATTTACTAAACTTTATGTCTTCTCACTTATTTTAAATAATTTTATGCAAGTTATTTTTTTTTATACCATATCAGGGAAGTTAAATATTTATTTTCTAAATATTTAACACAACTGCATATTATCTGTTAACATTAAAGAATCTTATACAAACTACATGTATTGCCTTTGTTGTATTGTTATAAAGAGGGTTAAACTGAAACTTATTAAATACCAGTTGATGAAGACTTCAACTAATTGAAAAAGGATGTGTAATATTTGCTTGAAAGTGATGGTTTGGTAGCACTGAAGTTACCTTCAGGAATACGAAATGCTTCCATTTACCTTAGATTCATATATAGTGTTTTACAAAATAAATAGCTAAACCATATAAAACCTCTTGTTTTTTTCATTTTAATATCTATTTGTCTATGATTTTTGAAAGCTAGCAGTGATGTCGCGTGATACATTATTATAATCCCAACGTTTGGATTACAAAAAATGATGAAGACACATCTAAAAAACTGGAACTGGGTGAATTTTTTTTCTGTACCTATAATTTTTATCTCAGCATTTTAACTAAACTGCTACAACAGTTACTTGTGTGTTTTTTTCATCACACAAGATGATTAGGGAGAAAGAAACATTTTCTTGAATGTAATTTTATTCCCAAACAGCAGGAGCAACAGACCTAGAAAGTGATACAAATAAATGAATAAAATCCATTTCAACAGTCTTTAAATAAATAAATAAAAAGGAATAAATTAATTACCTTATTAGTTCATTCTGCTGCTGTAGCAGGATCCAACAGAACATCATCCAAATCCTAATTAATTAAATCCAAACTTTTGCAGCCTTCTTAGACCACTAAACAATTATCTGAGTTGTGTCAGAAGCGAGTTAAGAATTTACACTTTGCCAAGAGAGGTTAATTAGCCTGCACACCCTTTGCCAAGTGCCAAGTTATGAAAAGGGAAACAGTGAAGAAGGTACCATACATGACTCAACACAAGTAGTTGTTTGTTGGTGTTTCCATTCACTTCTTGGTACTCAGCTGCATTCCTTGTCCTTTTCTTATGACCCCCTCTTTTCTTTGAGCCTTCTTCTTCAACTATGCTTCTTGATTTGACTTATCCTCCTCCCTCTATGCACCAAAAGAAAGTTTGTCCTAAGCGTGTTCATTGCATTCCATTGCATTGCATTGCTACAATAATATATATAGTGGACATATTGTCCATGTTAAGTAGAATAAAGCTCAAAATTCTTTGTGTCACGATCTCACTCTAGATGTTCGGATCTTGCCCTTTGGCACTGTCGGCAAAATTACAAGGGAATAATAATAGATCAATCACACACCATTTGCTTGGTCTTGCTTTGCATAAATTCTCATTAAGTATTGGTCTGTGTTACCACAAATGAAAGTGCGTTTAGGAAATTTTTGGTGATTTTAGGCTTGTCACAAATACTATTTTAACCACATAATTTTCCTTTGCTAGATTGCCAAGCAATTCCGTGCTTGATTCTTAAGTATGTGGAAAGGTTAATTAAGTCTTTGTTGGAGGCAGCAAGGAATATTATCAGTTAGGTGTGATGAGTAATAACTACATAATTGCTTAGTAAGTATTGCATATTTATTGTTCCATCGGCTCATTGATCTACCAATAACTATTGACATTGTAATTATCATTTGGGTGTATAATACAAAGCTCTTGGTCACACATAAGTTTCTACATATAACAAAGAGCACATGTAGCTTAAAATTTGTTGGTTTATAAATGGTATATGGCATCATTTTTTTTATGTGTGGCCCTTTGACTTTCACATGATCATTGAGTAAACTAAGTTTGATTATTCACTTTAGCTTTTGGGGTTAATGTTAGTTTAACAATTCCAAGGTAGTGTGGGACAAAATGAGTAGACTAATTAAAACTGAAATCAACTCAAGTAGAGAATTTTGGTTGCACTTGTTGGCCTGCAGTAATCTGAACAGTGACTTCTCCAAGTGTCATGAATTGAAGATTATCCTGAAACCTAGCTAGTACTTTACAATGAAAGTTGAACCTTGGTTTGACCAAACTGAAGCCATATCTGAGTGTTTTGGTCTGCTTGGTTTTGCTCTAGGGAACCTGGATGATGAAACCAACATGGAATTTGGAATTCTCTTGTTTGTTTATCTTTAGACATTTATTATGGTTTCAAAATTAAAGCTTATCACACAATAAAAAAAAACTCTGAAATAAAAATCAATTTTAAAAATAAGAAATAAATAATTACTATAATAACTAAATTAAAGACATTTTAAAAGTAAATAAAAAATTGATTTCTAAATTAGTTTCTATTATTGTTAAATAGTTTTTAAATTGGTATCTAATTAGCTATCAGGTTTTAACTACCAATTATTTATATTCTAAATTTGGTAACAAAAATATTAGTTGCTAATTAGATACAAATTTAAAAATCATTTAACAATAATAAAAATTAATTTAGAAATTAAAAGTGTTTTTAGTTTCTAAAATGATCTCTAATGTAATCATTATAGCAACTAATTATTATTTTTTCTTCTAAAATTGATTTTTATTTCATGATTTCCTTACCGTGAGATAAGATATATTTCACTCCTTTAATTTTGGGCTTAATCTTAAGTTTTCTCTTAATTTATTATGTATTTATGATAAAAAAATTGAAAATGAAGGAAATGAAGTCAGCATTCAACACAAAGACTTGATCAATCTCATGATTTTCTTGCTCAATCATTTAAGACTTTAACTGTTTTCAGTTCATAATTTCATTTCATTTTCTGAAAGTAAAAAACAAAATCTTATCATTTCATATTTATTGCTATTAAATTATTATAATTACTTCATTTAATTTTATTTTCCAATATTTTAGATATCAAATAAATAGAAAAGACAAATTAAAGTTTTCTTTTGAATTATTTTTTTTTATAAATTCTTAATTGAAATATCTAAAAAACATTTGAATTATATTTTATAATTTTAAAATATACTAACACCCATAAAATAAACTAAATTTGGAGAGAGTGAAATGTGTTAAAAGAGTCGAACAAAACAAGTTTGAAAACGTAATTCACTCGGTATTCAAAAACACTGAAAACCATGAAAAGGCAAATTTGTCTTCATCGCATATTTAACATTTCAAAATTCAAAGGTTAATTCAGAATCGACGATATTTGAACAGAAATTTATTTGATCATTCGCTAATTAATCTTATATATTCTCATCCATTATCCATAAACATACAATAGAAACAAGATATTATATTTGTTTTAAAGAATAATTCCAAATAAAAGTAACAAGGGGATGTAGCTCAGATGGTAGAGCGCTCGCTTAGCATGCGAGAGGTACGGGGATCGATACCCCGCATCTCCATTTTCTTGAATATGTTTTTTATATATTTCTTTTTTGTATGGTTGGTAACATTTCTTTGGTGTATTCTGGTGAAGAAGAAAAAACAGTAACATTGTTTTTGCAAGAAATTCTTCCTTTTGATTATTTTACACGAAACAGTTGAGTTGTCTCTGTCAGAGTCATTTGGCAAGCCGTTAAATGTGTCTTACAAAGTTTATGGCTTACACGTAACTGTGTCCAATTAATGCCATTTACATGTTCGGGAAAAAACTGCCTCTGGGACAGTTATATTTTCAGAAATCATACGCAACCAGGTGTATTGGGCCTCTTCATTGATAAGGTTGTCTCAAAAAGTTTCAGCTCTTTATGCTATATAATTGCTATACATTGCCTTCTTTGTATTTAACAAGTGCCCATAAGAGATGAAATTCCCCTCCCTTGTTAACATTTTTGTGAGGGTGCCTTAGTATTAAGCTATATCAAAAATGGTTTAGAAGATATAATTTAATCATGTAAAACCTACTTTGTAAGGGGAGTTTGTCTTCACTTACTTATTTAGCTGATATGGAATCTTTGCCGGGTTTTAATTAATCAGTAGTGTTTTAGGGTCCATTTGTCCTAGTAGCCCTTTTCGTTACACACCAAAATTAAGATTTATATAGTTCATGGATGCAATGTTCTTTTCATATAACTATTTGAAGTTGGGAATAGTATATTTTGTCATTGAGTTTTCTGGCTTTCATTAGGTCTGATGATTCTTTCAATTTTCATGTTGTTTTGCTCCAATCCTTCATGAAAGTCGTCATTATTATGCAATTTGTGAATCAGGTAAATTTGGACGAGTAGTGCTTGTCATGGTGTTTTTTTATCTCGTTTCCTTTGTTGCTACCTGCTGTGAGGGCACAATTTTCAATGCTTAATTGATCATCATAATGAATTATTGACCCTCTAAAATGAGATGGACAATGGCAGTGAGAAAATTGCATGACACTGTTCAAGATACTTAGAATTGTGTTATTCACACAGTATTGTACAACAACATTTCTTTGTCTATTACATCACATTATTACTTACAAATAATGTTTCCTTTATGTTGCAAGTGGATAAGTAAAACCAGGTGCCCCTGAAGACAATGCAAGAGATTATTAGGAGTAGAAAACATGTGTGACTTGTGGTGCCTAATCTTGTTAAGTTTTGCAGGTAAAACAGCTGTCGGATTATAATTCCTTTAAATGTCATGAGGCTCACGTTCAACTAACAATAAATTTTTACAACCAACCCATTTACTCAATCATGAATGTCTTTTGAAATGTGCATGCACAATGGAGTTGTGATGATTAATATACATGTCCATGGACTTGTTAAGAATGAGAATTGCTGCTTTACCCATTGCATATTTTTATGAAACAAATGTTTATGTAACTTCAAGCATATATAATTTTGTTTGCGTCATTAAATGCTGTTCTGTTGCCTGTGCATCTAGAAATTGAGGATTGGCCTTCACTATATAAAATATATGTATATATAAAGATATAGATGTGTTGCATTCCATTCTATCTCTTCATTTTCATTATTATGTGGTATGTATTTCATGTTGATTTAAACTTAGTTTTTAGCACAACTTCAGAATTTCTCTTTTTAGGACATTGTTATGATTTGTCTGTTTTTTATGCTGTAAGGAGCAGTTATCTGGGTAATTTAAGTTTGAAAATTAAGTTGGATAAATTGCTTTTAATATCTTTTTTAGGTACATCTTCCACTCTCATGTAACTTTATTTTTAGATGATTCTTACCGATTTGTGTTTCTACAGAGACCAATTTCTTACAAATTTATGAATTTTTAGAGCAACCAATGAAACAGTATTCTTTGATGTAGTATGAACATTTTCTACTATTTTCTATGTATTTAATCTGGAAACTTGAAACTCTCAGTAGAAATGTATGCTGATGGGGATCATGATATTGCATTGGCTACTACAATAGTAAAGTCCTCTGTTCGTCTTTCAATGATCACTGTCAATCAAAATAATCATTAAAAAAACAACTCTAACATTAAATAAACACAATTTCTTTTTATTCCCTTCCCCTAGCACATATATATGTGTTATACATCATCAGAAGGCCTTCTCATGCTGGCTGATATCAGTTTGAGATTTGAGAGTTATAACTTTGTTAAATGTTAATATGCATAGAAGCTGCTAATAGATTGTGACAAACTCTAGTAGCTCTTCACCTGTTATTTCTTAAATTTACAGTGCTTCTGCATGTTTAAGCCACGTCCTTTCCCTGAGGAAGATCACGACCCTGTTGGCTCTTCGGAATCCGTATTTCTAAGTATATATCATTATGTATGTATGCTTCTATATTATTCCAATCTGCATCCTCTGGCATCTCAAGCCTTCGCACATATCCATGTTCCCACCAATGGCCACATCTCCAGTCATGTGCCTTTGAGTCTCTTTGCTGCTTCCACGGTCCACTAATTTCCACAACCTTCCCTTTATCAACAATGACTTGAATGTTACTTTTCCCAGTTCCTGTTTTGACAAACCACTGGTGTCACAGAAATTTTGTCTAGTTAAGCACTTTTCTTAATTGAATCTAAGGAAACTTGGCCCCATCAACTCCAATCGGCTCAAGTTCATTTATTTGGTTATTTGCTTCAAAGATCCACTGCACTATAGTTTGTGAGCTTAACAAATGTAAGTTTGCACTATCAACTAATCGGAAACCATTCTTAATCAGAAATTATTCTTAATTTTACTTTACAAAGTAATTAGCATACATGATAGTTTGTAATTAGATATAGTTAGGTGACAGTGTTACACTATTAGTGCCTATATTATTTATTCATAGATTACTACCCCTTAGTACAAGTTAAGAAAATTCTTGATGCAAGGTGAAAGCTCTCCTTAGGTGCCTGCAAATATAATATAGTTCCTCCAATTCTGAGATCATTGTTTTTTTTCAGATCTATAAAATGATGGGGTAGTTTCATTGTATCATAATTTAACATATATTCAGTTTACAAAATAAGGGTAATTGAAAAGCTCTTTGTCTTACCTGGTATTTCTGCTTTTAATATATAGCCTTCACCTGTCTGACACCAATCCACAGTGCTTTGGCTGGAGCTCCTTAAATGAGATAACAATACATCTGACTCAAACTCCCATAGAGGGAAGGCGTCAGAAGGATCAAAGAACTTCCCAAACAACAGTGGACTGAAAAGTGATCCTTCACCAAAAACCTTATGCACTGTTGGATTAGTCTGGCTGAAGAATCTCTTGAAAGGCTCTTCTCCCAGTGAAACACACCATTTATGTGGAGTTTGATCTTCTGTTTGAACCTCAAGCCTCTTGTTAGAACTAGTCATCTATGCTAGAAAAACTGAATAATTGTGAGGCTCTGGTGGAGAGAGTTTTGTTACCTTTCTCTTATAGTGTGAGAGAAGCCATCTAATGAAACACAGAACAAATTCCTTTGGCATATTTGGGGGCTGTAAAGCAATGAAGGAATATTTTCTTTTCTAAATTTTTCTTCCATCAAAAGAGAAACCATGTCAGGCATATTGCGTATAGCTAAAGGATATGTGGTATCCCTATGCATTTTGGTTGTCTAACACAAGATGTGAAAAATGGAAAGGGATACCAATCAAGTCAAAGTCTTCTGACAACTGATAGATGCTCTAGCAGAATCTGTGAACCCTTTGTGGGAATGATTTGGCTTAATTAAGTTCATTGTAATAAATAATGTTTATGCAACTCTAGTTATTCTTTTAAGTGGCTACTGAATTACTTACTAGCCATCACAGTATTGGTTCTGTCAGCTTATTTTAAAGAAATAATCATTTATTTTTGTCAACTTTTCAAGAGAACTTTAAAGAATCAAATTAATTATTTTCAAGAAAAAGTAGTTCCCAAACATACTTCAACCTCTTTCTGGTTGTTACATGAAAATAAGGGATTCAACTTTCATGTTCTATCTTATGCCATACATCCATATTACTCGGGCAAGAGTTTTCCAATTACTGAGCTAGAGTGGGACATGCTTTGATCTATTCAATGAATCATGAATGTATATGTACTTCATAAACTCGAACAGAAGATTACTGAATTCACAGATTGAGCACCGACAAGCATCAACTTTCTTGCTCCTTTTCTCTGCTAAGATACTTTGCAACCGGCTTATTTACCTGTTTGTCACGTGCCAGGCATGAAGAGTTGATGCTTTCTTGTTGTAGATTGCTCGCATATGATAAAATCAAGACAAAGGACTTTGCCATGGTGCATGTTTTAACAAGAGCAGATATACAAATGGTTGCAATTTTGCTATGCTAATAATGGCTCATCATCACAGAGTTTAAATTTTCTGAAGCGTGATAAACTGTTACAAGTGTCATTATAAAACTTTCTATTGCCCCTATTCAATTTTTTAATCATATCAGAAGAAAATATAAGTCCTTTCCTATAATCCTGTAGTTGGCCTTTCAGTTGAGTTATTAACCAAATCCATGGCATTTACTCCAGATTCTTCATGACATGCCTCTCCACAGAGAAAAGATGTGCGGAAGGAATCTTGATTTTGCATGCCTTGGAAGGAGTGGATGTGTGTTGTCTCGATGCACATCCTCAATCCATCATATGAGCATATTTACCAAAAAAAAAAGGTGTATCATAACAAATTCCACAAACATTTGTTTGACATACCCTCTCATCTACTTTCTTTTGTAAACAAACTACTCTCATATACATTTCTAACTATAACATTCAAGCATATTTTAATAGAAAGTGGGTGTATATCAGAAATATACATACATATATATTTTATACATTTTTGTGAACTTTTGACTTGTAGCAATGAAGCTTAGGGCATTGGTAATCATTCATGGGGCATCTGATGGAGAAGCTTTTTTGGCAAAGGGGGGTTGGAATCTACTTGATGGATGTTAGAATTTGTAGCACATCAGATAGTGAAGCTACTTTAAATGGTGGGGTCCTTTAGGGCGGTGTTGATAACATTATCAGTTATCATTACCTTTTAAGTTGGGGATAAACCAACTTCAACCAGCTACCTCAAAAATTCAGCATTTGGGAATCCCAAAAACATGTTCAATTCAGCAAAAGAGAAAGGAATTTTTTTGGTAGAGTGGTGAATTACCAGTTTTTAAGAGAGGTGTTGACATTTAAAATATATTTTCAAATAAGATTGGTTTTTTTATAAAAGATAATAAATTAATAAGAATTTACATTTCATAAGAATTAAATTAATAAAAAATTAAAAATAGTTTTAGTAGAGTGAAATTTTTAAGGTGAAGCTAACTCTAAATAACTTGGGATATTCAATGCGATGGTGTAACATGCTTAGTTTCATTCTGATGAAGAAGTTATAATTAACGTTTTCTCCTCTTCCAAAGAAACCAACATTGTCGATGAGTAAAATTCAGTTATGTTTCGTGCCCTTACTTCTCAAAGGAAAAATTTCCTTCTTTTCGTGGGTTTTTTTTGTGTTATGTTAATATATTGAATTTATCTAGTATAATTAAATTTATATTAATTTAAATAAATAGAACTATTATCAGCTTATTAATACTAACTAAATAAATATAAGTATTAAAAATTATCAATGTTAATTAAATTGACGCTAAATTTAATAAATATTAAGAAAATTATATTAACGCCAACTAATTGAATAAATATAAAAATAAATTATATTCATATCACTAAACCCACAATAACTTAAATTAAAATTAAATAATACTAAAAAAAGATAAGTTAACAATAACTTTAATAAATGTATAAAGTAAAATAAACTAATATTAATCTAAATAAATATTCAAAAATAATTAGATTAGTGTCAACTAACCTAAAAAATTTAAATTTTAAAGTTGAACAAGATTACATTCAACTAACTCTAACATTAGTATATTTAATCTTATTATATTTTTTATTCTAGCTTCAAGAGTCCAAATTACGACTTTATTTATATGAATTATGAGACTGAAAATATTATTTGATAAGTAATGGATAATAATTTTGTAGTAATATTAATAATTAGTAATATGAATAACTGTTACCACTTCATACTATCTGTTTAGTTGCTGTTTTTTTTTTCTTTTTTGTCTCACTTATATTAATTTTGATATTTATCTATTAAAGTATTATGAACTTAGCATATACCAATTAAAGAAATATAAGGTTAGTAATGTATTGTATAGATATAATATGTGGGCGAACAGTATTTATTGTATTTATATTATATAGATTATTGCAGAGGAAATAATGAAAATGTGATTTTACAATGGCTCTTAAATTTTGATGTAATTTCTATAAAATTAGAAAATGGTAAGAAAAAAAATATGGAAAAAATGAAGAAAAAAAAAAGAGAAGATGAGAGAGAAAGAGAAAGAAAGATAAAGAGGAGAATTTGTGTTGGAGAGTAGGCGCCAATGTCCTAATCCAGAAGAATTGATAGGACGGCCCTTTGTGCTAGGGTTTCTCGCGCCAACAAATTTTCCATCATCGCATCGTAACCCTGGACGCACAAAAACGCATTCATCAACTTCATAGTATAATTCATTATTATTATTATTATTACCACAACAAATGTTGTTGTTGTTACATTCTCCAATGTTTCATTATCAACAATAACAACATCCTCTATTTGCATTGATCTGCTACCACCTGCTTTTTTTGTTGCTTTCCTTCAATTGTCACATTCAAAAAGAATACAAGCGACCATTTTGTTGAATTTTGATTTTCGTTTGTAATTGCGTTGAATTTGATCAATCAGCCATGTGCCAAGATCCATTGTAGGATGTTTTGCATTTCTTGTTATTATAATTATCATAACTGGTTGTTGAACGTTATCCAATTTAATAACAAATTGGCAATTTTGGAGAAGGTAGAAAGAGGTGGTTTTGCTTTGGCTCATAATGTATGATCCTAGCATTGTGCAAGTTGCAACATATTTGGTTTCGAATTTGTGTTGTTAAGCCAATGATCATCATAACGGGTTGACTGACGGTGTATGATGAAAAACGATGTTGATCGGGAAAACAATGGAAACCTGCATGCTTGTTGGTTTAGACCTTGATGTAATACGAAGAACAAGATGAAGCACTTTGGAATGGCTATTCAACAATTTATGGGTATCACAACAAAGGTTATCTTTTGCAGCATTTTGGTTTTTCATATTTTGGCCGTAGTCAGCAGTGAAGAGAAGAAAACTCAAGAAGAATTCATTAGCCAACTATTTGATCCTACATCTGCACTATTAACTGAGGATACGGTAAGACTCATTTCATTAGTAAATTATTGTAGATACAGATAGTTTTTAAGTTCAGTTTACTTCCCCCTCTTCCAGAAATAAGAAAGGGAAATGAACACACATCTTCAACATGAATGCTATCCTCCTTTTATGCTCCCTTTTGGACTTTTATCCTTTGCTTGCAGAATTTAGTCTTCCAAGTGTTCTATCTTAAAGATCATACAACTGAAAAGCTTTATTATATGACATCATTGCTTTTGTTTTATTTGAGCTCTTTTAAGATTTTTGTTGAATATGTGATGTGCATACTTACTTGATCAAGTGAGATGATATAAGTTAAGAGTAAATACCTGCTTCTACTTCAATCCAATTTTGATTTGACATTTAGAAATCTTTTGCACAATATAAATAAGCACGCACTCTGTTTTGTAAGGACAAGTTTCAGATTTTACTAGTACTTTTTTTGCTTTATGACCACATGGTACAAAATTACAGTGTTTAGATTATTATGTATTCATATTTGAAAGCACATAGTGCTTAAATGGACTCTGAAATTGGTTTTAGTTTCATGACCACAGGCAGAGGTACTATGGATCATATGTTGGGAAGATTTGATTCGATTAAAGAAAGAAGTCGACGAATTTGGCTTTTGCCTCCCAAGGGAATTATGCAGAAACACCAATGAAGTTAGTTTAGAAATTGGCTCAGTAGCTAGAGAAAACATCCAAAAAATAATTAATGCATGTTGTCCTCAATTGAAGGAAAATGTTCTTAACTGTTTTAGAAAAAACAATTTTCCATTCCATCCTCTCAAGGAAGAGGCTGTCTCCAAGATTTGGCATGCAACATACATGGGATCACCTTCATCTAGAAGATATTTGGGTCAAATTTTGCCCCAGCACCTATCTGAAATACCAAACAAGGAACATAAATTACATACAAATATTAAAGATCAAGACTCTGCATCTAAATCTTCCCACTCTAAGGATAAAGATAAAGCATCTGGGACTAGTATGGCAATACCTATAGTGGTGGCATTTGTAGCTGCAGCATTGCTCATTTTATGTTGTTATCGATTTTGTGGGAGTGGACAAGTTAGCCAAAATGATGAGAGACCCCTTCTCAGCATGAGCATGAATGAATACTCAGTTGGTACATACAAAAGTTTCATTAATACCTTACCTTCTTAAAGTGACATACATCTACCTGACTAGTCTTGACAAATGTACTTCAATCTTACAGGTTCTTCTTCGAATAATAATATTGCATTCCAAAATTCAATGAAAGAAGGACCAATTGGGATTCACTCATCAAGTATTCAATTGGTTGATGAGAAGAGGAAGTCAGTCTCGGTGCATGAAGCTCAATTAGGAGAAATTGCTAGTGCTTCTTTTGTAAGACCATCATTTGAACTAAAACCTCCTCCTGGGAGAGCAGTAGTAAATGGATTGCTTCCTTTGAAACCTCCTCCTGGAAGGCCTGATCTTCTTCCTCCTCCTGAACCAATTAAACCTCCTGATGATCCCATTGTTCCTTCACCACCTTCTCCACCTGCTCCGCCTGCTCCACCTGCTCCACCTGCTCCAACTTCTCCTTCTCCTCCTCCTCCCCCTCCTCCTCCTCGTCTTCAAACACCACCAAAGCCCACCAATGCTGGCCCTCCACCTCCTCCACCTCCTAGGAATGGCCCTAGACCACCACCCCCTCCTCCTGGCAAAGGCCCCAGAGCTCCACCACCACCACCACCTAGATCCAAGGGTGGTCCTGGTGCTGGTCCTAGACCTCCTCCACCCCCCAGAAGTGGTGCAGGTCCACCAAGAGCTCCTTCCGGTAAGGTTGTTGAGGAAGAACCCGACTATGAAGGTGAAGGGTATGTTCCTAAAGCTAAGTTAAAGCCTTTCTTCTGGGATAAGGTTCAAGCTAACTCAGATCAAACAATGGTATGGAATCAACTCAAAGCAGGATCGTTCCAGTGAGTAATATACATCTCAAACTTCTCTTGCTCCTAAAGTAATTTTTTTTTTATTATTATACATATTCTTAATGGTGAATATTCCATAGGTTTAATGAAGAAATGATGGAGACACTCTTTGGCTATAATGCCATGGCAGCGGATAAAGGAAAAGGCCAAGCAAAAAAAGAGGTTGCCTCCCAACCAGCTACTCCCCAACTTATACAAATCATTAACTCAAAGAAAGCACAAAATTTATCTATTCTATTAAAAGCATTGAATGTGACCTCAGATGAAGTTTGTGATGCACTTCTTGAAGGTGATTATTTTGTTACTACAACTTTTTTCTACAAGTATTTACAGTAATAATATTAATATTAGTTTCGTCTAATAAAAACAAATAATTTATTTATTAGGTTTTTTTGTGTTCCAAAAGATGCTTGTAATCTCATAATGGTAGTATGAAGTAGATCCTTTGAAACTAAAATCATTTTCTTGCAACTAAGGCAGATGACATGCGGGAGTTCTTGTTACTTGTGTATTATTTTCAAAGTATCTTAGTCACATATCACAATGTTAAGGATTTAGTGATTCTCAAGCATTTATGTAAATTACCTTTCTTTTTAAATATGACATTCTTCAGCTTACATTTTATTTTGGCCTTGAGTTTATGTGCATAAACATTTATTTAAGGTGGTAGACTATGTACTGTGATACAAAAGAGTGATATGAGACAACTTAGAAGTATATAAGAAATAAAAGGGAGATTCGCAATGACATGAAGTTAGGGGGAAAAGTTTTGAAATTGAACTAATATATAAACGTACAAACAAGTGTCATTAGTGAATCATGTTGAGGTTTCATTTCACACTATTCACGATATACATATACTTACACACAAATGCCTTTGTTGAATATTGACAAAACAAATTATCACTAGTTTGATGAACTGGTTTTTTTCAATTTTTAAGAAGTTGTTTTATGCCACTGAGACAGATTTCCAAAATATATGCATATTTTCCTTTGGATATTAGGTACAAAACCATGATACATATATTTTTCAAAGATAACAGTACAGAGAAATGTAAAACTAAAATAGTTTGTTGTCAACGGTTCTACTAGTATAATAGCTTTGAATCCTTTCTTTGGTTGATCAGGAAATGAGCTCCCCACAGAATTCCTTCAAACCTTGTTGAAGATGGCACCAACGTCAGAGGAAGAACTTAAGCTTAGAGTTTTCACTGGTAATACAGCCCTACTCACCCCTGCAGATAGGTTCCTTAAAGCCGTAGTTGACATTCCCTGTGCTTATAAACGAATGGAAGCACTAATTTACATGGGTACTCTTCAAGAGGATCTCACTAGTACTCGAGATTCCTTTGCAATTTTAGAGGTACGATTTCCAAATTACATTACTATTTTCCCCCTTTACTCGTTTTCTGCTTGATTACACTCTTTATACCATAATATGATGCATGACACCTAAGAAATAGATAAGCTAATGAATAACAAGATCATGAAATGACTTGTGTTATTCCATTTCAATATGGCATATTTCAAACTTTACAGTGTCAAAATGTCTAGATGTCGTAAGTACAGTACAAAAAACAAAATTTGAAGACGTACATATCTACAAACAATTTTTTTTTTGTCAAAATTGCTCATAGTACACTGTAGATTACCACCAGATTTCATTTAAATGCACACCTTCTTTCACTTTCACATGCACACATGCCATGGTTAGATCGTGTTATTCAGTATCGTGAGATCAATTTTTTTTCTTATGCTAGTGATTAGTTAATTTCTAAAAAAGCACAATTAAGTATGCATTAGTAGTTGTTTACATCCTTTTATTAGCATTCCTTTTACTTAAGAGTGAATTTCTACACTCAAGACTTTATTGCACTTTTTCTTCTACGAAAAACTCCTTCCAAAACCAGATCTAATTTTCCTTTCACTTTTCACATGATGCTAGGTTGCTTGTAAAAAGCTAAGAAGCAGTCGATTATTCCTCAAGCTTCTTGAAGCTGTTCTCAAAACTGGCAATCGTATGAATGATGGGACATTCCGTGGTGGTGCACAAGCATTCAAACTCGATACACTGTTGAAATTATCTGATGTAAAAGGAGTAGATGGCAAGACCACGCTCTTGCACTTCGTTGTTCAAGAGATAATGCGCACTGAGGGCATAAGAGCTGCACGCATGGCAAAAGAGAATCACAGTTTCTCCAGCATAAAAACAGAAGACCTTCTTGAGGACTTCTCATATGAATCAGATGACCACTATCGTGAACTTGGTCTTCAAGTGGTTTCACGATTAAGCACTGAACTTGAGAATGTGAAGAAAGCAGCAGCTTTAGATGCTGATGGCTTAGTAGGAACAACTTCAAGACTAGGGCATGGTCTCATAAAAACAAGAGACTTCGTAATCAATGACATGAGAAACGTGAAGGGTGATAAAGGGTTTTATGAGACAGTGAAGAGTTTCGTGGAGAAAGCTGAGGCTGATGTCAAAAGTTTGCTAGAAGAGGAGAAGAAAATCATGGGTCTAGTGAAGAGCACTGGTGATTACTTTCATGGGGATTCAGGGAAGGATGAAGGGCTGAGATTGTTTATAATAGTACGTGATTTCTTAGTAATGTTGGATAAGGTGTGCAAGGAGATACAACTTGCACCACCAAAGAAGCCAGCAGCAAAAAGTGCAAAGCAAGAAACACCTAATCATTCTAGAAAACCTTCTTCCTCTGATACTCTTCCTCCTTCTCATGATTTAATGCGTCAACGAATTTCTCCACAAATCGCAAATAGGGGGATGGATGACTTTAGTTCAGATGATGAGAGTCCTTAGGTTTAAGTTGGAAGTGGTACTTGTAAAACTCGTTTTCTTTGTCCATGTCCTTGTTGTATAGCTTTAATGTTGTAATAGAGTCACCACTTGCTTATACTTGTCTAATTTTGAAGGGAAGAAGTTGTCTTATTAATCATTTAAATGTAGATTCATGGTTTTATCAACATTCCTTTTGTAGAGATGCATGATTAGAGGTTCTATATCAAAGTGGCATGGTATTGATTCTTTGTGTCAAACTAAAAATGTCATTCATATACAAATTTGTGTGGAGCTAACATTAACCAAAGAATTTGATATTGTTATCATAACTGTTAAACCATTGGGATTGGACTTTTAGTTTACGAGTGAATTTCTTGTTTCATTCAAATTTGATTCGAGATTCATTTCTTCATTCTTCTGTCCAACCCTAAGATGGGTTATTTTATCATCTTTTTGGTTGTTTTAACTCCAAAAGATAAATCTCTTCTGTTCTGAAGGTTTCTTCTCCACTGATATAGTAGAAAAATCTTATTAACCAGCTTCTTATTCCGTGCATTAAAGATGATGCCATAGTTGCCAAGATTTCGGAGGAGGAATACAAATTAGATCTTGATTTATGTAAAACACATCTTCATGAAAGAGTAATCTTTTCTAAAAGTGATAAGTCACTTACATATCAAGATCTTTGTCTACGGCTTTCTAAGATTTGGAAACCTTTAAATCACTAGAGTGCATTTTCGTTAGGGAAAGGCTTCTTTGAATTTTCACTCCCCTTTGAAATATCTCCTATGTTAGTAAGTGGATCTCGGGATCCTCAACCAGGTTATATATACATGTTTTTACATGGAATCCAAACTTCGAACTAGTTCGTAATGGATGAATCTCATGACCAATGTGTGGAAAAATAATAACTAATTTGCCTTCCTTTGTATAAATATAAAATAAACACTTGTGAAAGCAATAAACTGACAAAAAAATATAACAAAATAAAAAATTATATTAATTTCTTTCATCAGCAAAGAATTTATTAATTAAGAAAAGAGACACTTCAGGAATGTTACACCCCTAATACAAATTCCTAACCATTTTACTACTAAAACCATAAACATATCAATCTTGAACAAAACAAGGATAAGGCTTATGAGTGCCTAATTTTACTGCATAATTATGCTGTAAATTAAAGCAAAGCATCCCTAAAAAACAAGCCTCATTTACCGTGATTATAGTTTCCACCCCTCATCTACATGAGGACCAACAAAATCTGAGGTGCTTCGAAAGAAACTGCAGTATACCATCCAAAACCAGCATAGAATGCTTGAAGGATAACCAACCAACAACATAACATGCAAGCACTCTATTAAAGGATATATATACCAGAGTTATTTTTGTTTTGTCTGTTAATATTCTAGTATTTATAGATGTGAATAACCTTTATTTTGTTTTGTCTGTTAAGATTCTAATATTTATTGATTGATTATTTCTCTCTTTAGCTAGATCTAGAATGAGTGTACTGCTTGTATATATTCAGACTATTTTATAATATGATATCAGAGCTCTGGTTGCTACATTTATCCATGGGTGAAGTTGTTGATCACTAACAAGATCTTTCTTCACCTTACCATGTTAGTTCATAAGATAATCCTTCCTTTTTCATTGTCCATATTATTCTTTAGGGACCAAATTATCATCATTGGTCTCTGTTCGTTTCAAATGAGCCTAATTTCAAAGAACAAAATAGGTTTCATTGATGAGACTATAGAAGCTCCCAATCATACCAAATCATTGTTTCCAGCATGGCAGAAAGCCAATATGCTGGTTGTTTCTTGGATTCTTAAGGCGGTTTCTCAATCCATCGCACAGAGCATCATCCGTTTGGATAATGCCTTTGACATATGGAATGATTTAAAGGAAAGGTTATCACAAGGAGACATGATTCGTATTTTTGATATCCAGGACATGATTTCCTCTTTTAAACAAGGTGAGTTGACTGTTACAAACTATTTCACTCAGCTAAAAGTTATTTGGGATGAACTTGATCTTTTTCGCCTGCTACCTATTTGTTCATGTGCCTCTAAATGCACATGTTATGCTCTTGTGAATGTTTCTAAATATAAAGCACAAGATCAAATTATTAAATTTATAAGGGGGCTAAATGATAATTATTTGACTGTGAGAACTCAAATTCTTTTGATGGATCCTCTGCCATCCTTGAATAGAGTTTGTTGTTCTCTTGTTACACAACAAGAGAGACAAATTTTTGGTGATCAATCCAAGGCAATGATTGCTACTGGCAAAGGAGATTATAAAAATAATACTACAACCTATGGCAGAGGTGGATACGGAAGAGGAAGCTATGGAAGAGGTTATACTCCCAAAATTTGCAGTCATTGTGGAAAGACAGAGCATACCATTGATACATGCTATAAAAAGCATGGTTTTCCACCTCATTTCGAGTTTAAAAATCAGAACCATGATCATAGTCATACTAATGCAGTTTTTCAGAATACAAATCTTAATAATGAGCAGAAGGTTCAAAGTCAGAAGTGGAGTCTTAACAAATTGGTTTTACTCCTGAGTAGTATCAAACATTATTAGCTCTTTTGCAATAGGTCAAATCCAATGACAATGTTTCTAATCAAGTCTCTGTCATTCCTTCCAACATGTCAACACAAACTGGTAATAATTTTATTTCTTCCTTCAGTTCTTGGATTATTAATAGTGGTGCTAGTGATCACATGTGTTCATCCTTAACTTATTTCACTTCATATCATCAAATTAATCCTATTTATGTCAAATTACTAAAGAGTAATCAAGTCATTGCCAATTATTCTAGAAGTGTTTTTCTCAATCAAAATCATGTCATAGACAATGTTTTGTATATTCCTTGCTTTACTTTGAATCTTCTTTCGGTAGCAAAATGGATTGATAAACTATCTTGTGTCCTTACCTTTAACTCAAATGGTAGTCACATTCAGGACAAGAATTCCTTGAAGATGATTGGCTCCACTAAGATGCAAGATAGACTTTATATACTCAGGATCCCATCTTACCAGAAACTTCAAATCAAACCCATCAAATCTACACACACCATCAATACTGTTAAAGTCAGTGCTAGTGATCTAGAAACCCTTTGGTATTTTCGATTAAGTCATATTTCAAATAAATGTATTGATGTTATCAAGAATAAATTTCCTTTTGTTAAATATAATAAATCTTTTGTTTGTGACGTTTGTCATTTTGCAAAGCAAAAAAAGCTTTCATTTCCTATTAGTACATCTAAAAAAAATGTTTTGATTTGATTTTGGGAACCATCCTCAATACCATCAATTCATGGTCATAAATATTTCTTGACCATAATTGTTGACTATTCGAGGTACACATGGATTTTTCCTTTAAAACAAAAATATGAAGTTGTCAAGGTTTTAGAACATTTTATTGTTTTTGTTCAAACACAATTTGAGGCAGCAATAAAGATAATAAGAAGTGATAATGAGACTGAATTTTTCATGACTAATTTTTTTGTCAATAAATACATCAAACATCATGTGTCAATACTCCACAACAAAATAGTATAGTTGAAAGGAAACATGATCATTTATTAAATGTAGCAAGAGCTCTCATGATATAATCTCATTTACCCAAAATTTATTGGTCATATTCTGTGATACATGTTGCGTATATTATAAACATGCTTCCCACACCTGTTTTAAACTATTTTTCTTCTCGTGAAATGCTTTACAAAACTGAAACAAATTTTAATGGATTAAAGGTGTTTGGTTCTTTATGTTATGCTAGCTCTTTGTCAACAAATAGAAGAAAATTTGATCCAAGGGCATCAAAATGTGTTTTTATTGGTTTTAAAAGGGGGACCAAATGATATATTTTGTTGAATATTCAATCAAGAGAAATTTTTGTGTCTAGGGATGTTGTCTTTTATGAACATGTTTTTCCATATCAAAGGGTTCAATATACTAGCAATGAAACTAGCAGTCCTAACATTTATGATCAAGTTTTGTTTACTGAAGATCAACCTGTCTTGAGTCAGCCATCACAAACCATCTTGCACCTTGTGATAATGCTGAAAATAACAATGATAATAGATGTGAGTCAAACATTGAGATTCTAGAAGAAGTTTGTTCCCATATAGACCAAAACCTCAATGAAGATCATGACATAGAACAAAATTATGAATATGATCAATTTGTCCGAATGAGTACAAGAATAAAAAGCCACCTAAGTATTTAAAGGATTATCATTGCAATCTTAATGTTTCCAATACATCTTCAAGAGTTAAATATCCTTTGAATTTTGTTTTGTCTTATAACAATTTATCACCTTCTTACAAATCTTTTGTTATGTCTATTTCTTCACATGTTGAGCCAAACACTTTTTCTGAAGTTGTGAAACATGACTGTTGGAGAAAAGCTATGCAATGTGAGATATCTGCTTTAGAGTCAAATCAAACTTGGGAGACTACTCTTCTGCCTAAGGACACAGCTGCCATAGGTTGCAAATGGGTATTCAAAATAAAATATAAGGTTGATGGGACAATTGAAAGGTATAAAGCAAGGTTAGTAGCAAAGGGATACACACAAACAGAAGGCATTGACTACCTTGATACTTTATCTCCAGTAGCAAAGATGACCACCATAAGGTTGCTTCTTTCTTTAGCTTCTATCTATAATTGGGAATTGAAACAATTAAACATAAACAATGCCTTTTTACTTGGAGATTTGAAAGAAGATGTATACATGGTTGCTCTTCCTGGATTGACTTCTATTCCACCAGGAAAAGTTTGTAAACTAAAAAAGGCTTTATATGGCCTTAAGCAAGCCAACAGAGAGTGGTTTGCCAAACTGCCATCATTTTTTCTTTTTATGGGATGTACTCAATCTATGAATGATCATTCCTTGTTCATTAATTCTTCTGAAGGATCTTTTACAACATTATTGGTATATGTGGATGATATAATATTGGCAAGAAATGATAAAGAAGAAATTGCTCGAATTAAACAAGTCTTGAATCAAACATTCAAGATTAAGGATCTTGGAGATTTAAAATATTTTCTTGGTCTAGAAGTAGCAAGAAGTAAGAAAGGAATAATGGTGAATTAAAGGAAATATGCATTGGAATCGTTAACAGATGCAGGTCTTTTAGCCTGCAAACCTGCACTCACTCCTATTGATAATCATGAAAAATTCTCTTATACTTGAAATGTTCCTTTCACAGATATTTAAGTCTACAGAAGATTGATTGGAAGGGTTATGTATCTCACTAATACCCGACCTGACATAACATTTTCATGCAACAACTTTCTTAGTTTCTTGCTAAGCCTACAATTGCTCACTATACTGCAGTTATTAGAATTGTCATATATATTAAAGGAGCTCCAAGTCTTGGTTTATTTTTCTCTTCCAACACTTATGTTCATCTCAAAAAAGCCTTTTGTGATAGTTATTGGAGCACCTGCAGTGATTCAAGACAATCAATGATTGGTTTTAGTATGTATCTTGGGAATTCTCTCATATCCTGGAAATCAAAGAAGCAAGGAACAATATCAAAGAGTTCTTGTGAAGCTGAATACAGGGCAATGGCCACTGTTACATGTGAAATTCAATGGCTAACTTATCTTCTTCAAGATTTCAAAGTTCCT
>Ga0123342_1003889_pt1 | contig 23474 bp, 12 predicted proteins | sample Turbeawhitnodule_FD_89960 | JGI IMG/M metagenome (GOLD analysis project Ga0123342, IMG submission 89960) | Root nodule microbial communities of legume samples collected from Mexico - Turtle bean Mexico white nodule | ecosystem: Host-associated > Plants > Roots > Nodule | place: Mexico: Nepantla... | reverse complement strand
TTATATATATATATATAAAAATATATATATATATATATATATATATATATATATATATATATATTTAAAGTTGGAGAAGTGGGACCACTGGAACATTGACACCGCCATCAAGCTCCACATATATAAGATAAAGGCGCTGTGACTAAACAACTAAAATACTCCACATATGAGATAAAGGTTGTGACTATACAACTAAAATAGCACATGGTTTTGTGCCAGTACCAAATCTTGGACCAAATTCTGTTCAACAAATTTCAATTGAAAAGACTGATAACGTATATATTTTAACTAACACATTTTTAATACCCTCTCTTAATATATTATTATTATTAAATAATCCACAAAAATTGTACAGATTTTACTTTTTAATAAATGTTCTGGTATAATATGTGAAGACTGAACTAAAACATTTAAGTGTATGTTTTTTAATTTATAGTTCAAAATTTATGTATAGAAAAAATTTATTTCTTGGTCTATTAATTGTTGTTTTATACTTAGTATAACTATGTTGTTTTATCTGTCACTATTTTATTCCAATTACCTTGAAATTAATATTAAATATTTGGATATACTCCATATTTTTTTAAAAGCATTTAATAATTGAATATGTAGATAACTGATTTCGATCAACCTTAAAGACCAAAGAAAAACTTCAACACCAAATTGTAATAATTTGGTTGGAAATACTTCATAAAAATAGATGAAGGTTTTACATTGAATAAATAATAAATAAGATATAATATGTGAGAGACATTATCAGTGACGCTCTTATCCCTTATGCGAGATTTTGAACGAAAACTTGGTGTCTTGTTCCTAAATTTTTTAATACTTCATATGTGGCTCTCAGTGAGTTGAGGGAATCAATAAGACGCGTTTTTTTCGTTAATTAATATGTGAATGGTGTAATTACACGCAACTCCCCTTAACACGGTAGCATTTCATGTTGCATTGCAAAAAAAAAAAATGTCAATTTCTCCTCTTTGATGACTTTCAATCTTGGTTTCTATTTAGATGAAAGTGCAGATTTGAGATTTTAATTACAAAAAGAGTGTTTACGGTGAATGAACAATTTCCAGTTATAGAAGAAACAAGACAGACGCAATATTATTTAAAATTCATAACACAAATAAAAAGAAGTAATATTATCTTAAAATAATTTAAATTATGGGTTTACTTGTTTGTTGAAACAACTGACAGAGAAGTGAGAGAGACAATAAAGCTACCGAGACAGTGTTCTCGCGGATTTGATTATCTAGTACTATCTAATTTGTGATAAGTGATAACATTTCTGTTTGAGTTTTCATTGGATTAGGTTGGAACTTATACAAAAATATCCAAAATCAACTAGAAAATAGAAACAATTCCCTTTTTAAAAGTTGATTTTGTAAAATTAAATTATAATCAAACATAATTATTGATAATAACAAGTTTACTTTTAATGCGTCAGAAAAAATTAAGCGTGTACGAAATTGCTTGCGTAATCATTAGAAGTATGATCATACTAATATTGATAATGATTTACAACTATTTTTTTCATAATAATACAGTAAGAGATGGAAAGTAATTAGAGCAGTTCGGATTGGATTTTGAAATTATTGAATTTGGATGGATATGGAAGAGGGGTGAAATAGAAATATGGAGAGTATTAAGTAGTATCTAAAGAGAAAAAAAAAGTAAGAAGAGGGCTTACACAGTTAATATAGAAAATATGAGAAAAGCAAGGTATGATGGAGGGTGATAAGCGCTTGGAGCATGAGGGTGTGTGTAACAGGGAGGTCCATGTAATAAGCAACCCACCGACAAGATAAGTCGGAGTTAAAACTTGAGAGTTTATCCCAAAGCATAATCATAGGATTCTAAAGGGTGCCAAAAATGTGTAGTTGTGGGAGCCTGGCCCCTGGCCTCTCGAAGGGTCCTTATTGTAAATGTGAATGTTATTATTTGTTGGCAATAATAATAATAATAATTATTATTATTATTATTGACGCAGAAGGGTGAAACGCGTAGGCTAATTATGTGAGTTGGGAAAGGATAAAGGGAGGAAGTTGGGCGAATGAAATTAGTTTGTCTGTTTCCTAGCTAAAGAGATGGATGTCCTTTGGCATTATAAGGAGGAGTGAGTCATCAGTTTCACATGCCTATTACGTTTCTTTATGTTTATGAAGAGAGAGAATAATAGAAGATAAGCACAAGGAGTGTCATCTAGTCAGCTACACCAAATAACTTTCTTCCCTTCTCTTCTCTTCTCTTATCCCACCCCAACCCCAACTATATTTCAACAAGCCGCGGCGACTCAACACCGCTACTCTCAAAAACCTATTTCAACTACCAACTGCTCTCACTCTCTCCTCTCAACTCCCATGGCTTCCTCTTCCTTCCTTCTCCCGCTCTCTCTCGCCCTTCTCTGCCTTCTCTCTGCTCCCTCTTCTGCCTACAAGTCTTCTCTAACCCTCCCCGTCACCAAAGACCATTCCACGCACCAGTACTTCACCACCCTCTCTTACGGCACCCCTGTTGAGGCCGCAAACTTTGTGCTTGATCTCGGTGGCTCATCTCTCTGGGTTGATTGTGCTTCCCGAACCGCCCCTTCTGCATCTCTCTCTCCCATTTTCCACCGTTCAGTTCGCTGCCTCACAGCCAAGGGTCCTGAAATCGAGACCCACAGGTGGCTCTCCAGCCTCGCCAACCCTGTGGATCAAGACCAAGCGTGTCAGATTCCTGCGGAGAACAGCATCACGGGAAAAAGGGTCGGCGAAGGAGAGCTTGTGGAAGACCTCTTTCAACCGGCTCACCAGCTTCTCTTCACCTGCTCACCCACCCTTCTCTTGAACGGTTTGGCCGCCGGGGCTAAAGGCATGGTGGGTCTCGACAGATCTCGCACCTCTTTCTCGTCTCAGGTTTTTCACACCCTTGGAACCCAGAGAAAAATCACTCTTTGCCTCTCCCCATCTTCTGGGGTTGTTCAATTTGGGAACGTGGCCCACGAATCCCAACCCGGCTCCGAAATCCTCAGATCTCTCACCTTCACGCCGCTGCTCACCAACCCAGACCAGAACCACCCTTCCATCAACGTTAATTCCGTCAAAATCAACGGAAAAAAGGTCTCTTTCGATGCCCCGTTAGGCGGGGGGGCTCAGCTGAGCACGGTGGTGCCCTACACCACGCTCCAAACCTCGATCTTCGCCAACTTCGAGAGCGCGTATTTGAAAGCTGCTTCGATTTTGAACATGAGCAGAGTGAGTCCCGTTTCCCCCTTTGGACTCTGTTTTTCGTCCAACGGCGTAGGAAGCTCACAAATGGGACCCAATGTGCCGGTTATCGATCTGGTGTTACAGAGCGAGATGGTTAAGTGGAGTATCCACGGAAGAAACTCGATGGTGCAGGTGAGCGAAGATGTTATGTGCTTAGGGTTTGTGGATGGAGGCGAGAACCCTAGAAATCCCATTGTTATTGGAGGGTATCAACTAGAAGATGTGTTGGTTCAGTTTGACTTCGATACTTCCATGGTGGGATTTAGTCCTTCCCTTTTGACGAGGCACGCCAGTTGCTCTGATTTCAAATCTGGATCTTCTGCTCAACCCATTTCAGTTTAACCATAGTTCTTGTGACCATAATTAATTATCCATACCATATAGTTTTGTTAGGTTAAGATGAGTTTCGAGGAGTTTAACAGGTTCTGTAATAACCCTTTTCCTTTTACTCCCCTGCGGTATGTGTATACACTGCTTATGTGCCCCTCTATGGCGATGGCATTTTTGGTTATAATATGTTTTTATATTTTAAATCCAAATACTTCTTCTCCATTGATGCAATTTTGGGTTTGATTGATAAGAAATGCATTTTTAATTGTGGAATGTTTGATAGTGAGAAAAGCATATCCGATATAAGTCATAAGTCAAACTAAAGATACAAATACAGCTCATAGCACACAGTTTTGTTCTCTTAAAATAAGCTGAAAAACCGTAAAAGAATATCCTTTTATTCCCTTCAAGATGCCGTCTTGTGCACTCCTACAAGCTTTTGGGACCATTTTTCTTTGGTTTTCAAATAATCTCAAGAGAGCAGGTCTACAAAGTACAGCCACACTGCCAAATAATCCGTGGCATAATTTTCGATAATATAAGCTTCATAATACAGTTTCTAAATTATTTTAACTTAGACTTAAGGTAAGTCAAATAGAATTACAGAATTTGATTCATTCTTACATCTAATAATTTTATTTTTGAATTGGTAGAAGCTTGGAAAATCAGGTATATGTGGATAGGGTATCGGGGGTAGTAGTTTTAATTCCCACTTATAATTCGTTGGGGACATGTGTACTTTTATCAATTTACTTGTATATAAACTTAATAAATCAATTATAAAATTTTACTCTTATGTACCAGGGTATAATTTTTTATTTTTTTTATGTATGTATATACTAATTTGTTTAATATTTTTATGAAAATTGAATGTTTTGAATTTAACATGTGTTTATTTATTTAACTACAGCGAAGACTTCATAGTGCTAATAGAATAAGATTCAAGATATCATTTATCAAGTGTTAATTCATATTTTTTAATAATCTAAAATAACATTAAAAATGTTCAAACATAACAGAAAAAAAGCATTTAAGCATACAATTAAAAACTAAACATATATAGTTGACTCATTAAAACAGCGAAAATATTATAAATATTTTTTTTAAAATTTAAATTATATAATATAGCTATTTATATTAGATATTATATATATATATATATATATAATTAGTATTGTGACCTGTGCTGTAGATAAATACGTTATTATATTTTACAATGTTTAAAAAAAATTGAAAGTATTTCTTTAACTTACTTTTATTAGTTATAAAAATTAAAAAATTATGTAAATACATATTATAGACAGATTAAAATTTATTTATTTATATTTAAAACTTTAATCTTGGATTATTTCTGCAAGACACCTTCGTTAAGAAAAAAGATATAGATATATACAATCAGCTTTTTGTTATTATTTTTCACAAAAATAACTGCATTATTTTTTTATTCTATCACTTAGGATATAAGAACTTGGTTGGAGCATATGAAAAGTTTTTCACACTCCAAGAACTGTTTTTTCACCAAGAAGTGTGAAGAACAGTGAAAGAGAAGGTGATGGAAAGGTGTGAAAGTAAGGGAAAGGAGGAATTTGAATTCTTAATAGAGAAAAAAAGGATAGAATTTTTACTACTTTAAGGACCACACGCGATTCACAAAAGGATACTTAAAGAAACATTTTTTTTTACTTGTATGGTTGGAGATGCTCTATAAAGTAATTTATTTTTCTTAGTTTAAAAGATCAATGAAACTTATTTATGAGAAAAAATAACAACACAAATATGTAAAAACATATAATTTATAAAAGTTGGAGAAACTGTAAAGCGCACCGAAAAAATAAACTAAAAATATTATTTATTCTCACAAAACAAAATATTATGTTATGCATAAGTACAAAAAAATATTATTTCTACATTTTCATTGCTTCACAAATGTAATTTTTAATTTAAAAACTAAATAGTAAAAAAATATACTTTTATATTATATTAATTAAACATTACATCAAATATTCAAACGTGATATTAAAACATAGTCTTAAATTTTAATTTTCCAATAAATTTCGTTCCTAAATAAGTGGCTATAGGTTGGGAAGACAATTTGTTGTGCTAGTGGTATCCTCAGCATATTCCATTTCTGTTGGTCACATTAGAAAAATATATATATATTATTTGTCTTTTTAAAGATATGAATGAGAAATAGAATTTAAAATTATGAAAGTGGTGAATTCCAATTTGTTTTTATTGTTGGAGTTATCTTCCTCAAACTTAATTGGCTACACCGCATCGTCACTAGCAGTAACGATTTTTTTAAATAAAGTTTCTTCCAAGGCTTTTCTTTGGATGGAGTACTAGGCAAGATTGTTGTGATTTTACTACCACCTTGTCACGACACGTGTAGAAATGGAAGTTCAGTACAAGTTACTGCAACATTATCTTGTAAGACGAGTATTGTACGAAATAAATGTTGGCAATTATTATTGGGTGACTGAGTAGAAAGTTAAAAAATAAAAATAAAAAAATGAAATTGAAATTATAGTACGAACTCGTATTTGTTTTGACACGCGGATAGGGATAGCGAATCGGACAGGAGTTGTTGTTGATAAGGGAGGGAGAAATGTGTGGAAAATAGGGAATGAGTGAGCGTGAAAAGGGTGGTAGGTACAGTTTCATTCACCTTTTCGGGTACTCTCACTTTACATTACACACGCCACTTAATATATTACGTGTAATGTGTTAGGTAATGTCCCAATTGTTATTCTTATTGTGTTGTTTTGGACTTAGTTGGACTTATAGAGAGGTAATACTTGGATGATGATTCATTCATTAATCCGATTTTAGCTACTCGAGCATTTTTCCGATGACCATGTTTAGCATGAGTTTTAATTTGATAAAAAATTGTGATAATTTACCAAACTTATTAGAGATCTAGGATCGTAAAAGGAAGAGGTATATATATGGTTGGGTATAACATCCCTTCACGTTCGTAAAAGCTGTGATTCGTAGAAACTGATAAATGCGTGGATATTGGTCCAGTTGTTAGCTATTGGGTATGTTGTGTAGCTGTATGACTTTTCCGCGATGAACTAAAAAGGGAATTTTTACTCTTCATCACTTTCCAATGCCTTATGAACCCTCCACTTCTGCATCTCAACACTGCTTCTTTCTTAACTCACTATACTTGGAATTTCAACACTGGCTATTTTTGAAGTGCAGTAGCAATTATTCAAAGTTTTGTGTGTGTGCTGTTTAATCAAAACGGTGCTATGAGAATGCTTATGAATGAATTAATCAGAAGTTGAAGCAGATGCAAGGTATTCATGAATAATCCTCTTTGAAGACACATTGGAGTTTTGCTTTGTTGATCCTTTCTTCTATGTAATGTTCTCAGGTTTATTTTAAAAACTATTGTTGAATTCCATGACTTTCTTCATTTTAGAATTATTACCATAATGTTGTCCCTTCTCATCATCCCTAATATTTTTTAGTATCTTTCAAAAAAAAATGTTAGGAATTCTTTTACTATTTTTGATAATAAAAAAAAGGAGAGGGGAGCTTAAAAAAACACGATAAAAAAATAGAATTGAGGGGAATTATTAACATAAACATATATAAGTTAAGACTTGTTTTTCAATATCACAATTTTTTTTAAATAAAATAAAAAATTATTTTCTTTGAACCAAGGAATAGTTCATTCTATTTTTTTTAAAAAAAAACTGTCCAATTCTAAACTAAATCAATGTACAAATCGGTTAAAGATTATGAAAACTAAAAGTTTGATATTTTAGACTTGGAAGAGCCTGATGTATTTTCAATATTTTTTATCATACTTTCTCTTAATTTAAATATGCACTTAAATTGTTCATTTCAAGGTGAAAACACTTTATCAGCTTCATCACATCCTTTCCAGTACCAAAATTTCCTATAAGCTTTATGTTCCTGCAAAACAAAAGTTGTGATTAGCAATACCCACTCCCAAAAAAAACCTGCATATTAGATTTAAAACCATCGCAGACAAACAATACAAATTCACAATCACATTAAAAAAACTACTTTAGTAATTATCTCTTTTAAAGGATTTTAAGCAATCTAATATTCAAACACCATTAACATGTGCATGTTAGTCTTTCTTTATTAGTTAACCAACATCATACCTTTAATTAAATTAAAGTAAAAAATTTTACGTTATCCACTCGACCATTTTTAAAAAATGATTTTATTCTTCTGTTTCCATATCTCCCCTATCACTATTATCCACACACTTCATTTAAATTTAAATATGGAAGACAAATGTATTATCAGATGCCGATTTGTTGAGAGGCCGACAGTCAAGTTTCAAGAAATATATTCGCTTAAACATATATGACGACAACACGACTTTTCGATCTAGTAAGACATAACAAAATTTACATTAATTACAAAGTAAAACCTGTTATTTACTAAGAGTGCAATTAAAGGATATATTGGGACTAGATGAGCCCACTTTAATCCTCCAGAAAGGACTCATAGAAAAACTCTAAATAGGTGAGATTTAAAAGTAATTAATGTTTAATTCTAAACTTATAACTTGAAAATAATCATATTTGACTTTATCATTCTTCGTCAGTATTTCCACCTTACCAAATAAAAGACTGAGTGATCGAAAGTTTGAAGAACCTGATTCGAGATATTCAACTTTATAAGACCAATAACATTTCAAATCCGTAATTTTGTATATCTCATCTAGAATTCAAAGTACTTTGTTGATCATTTTATTCTCATAAACTTTCGATAGCAAATATTACAACCGTTTAGTATTACGTGCAGATGGAAGCAATACTGATCAAGAGCAGCATACACACTGCAAGTGTATTGGGAGTTTTTCCTTTCAATTAACGTTAACACCCTCTTCCTTTTCTGCTGGGTTCCAAAAGGCCAATGCAAATTTTTGAAATCCGTTATTTTTTATGGCAATGCCAAAAACCAACATTGTTGCTGAATGCAATCAATGCTCTGAGGTTTTCGAGTTGAATAAATAACTTTAATTTTAGATAAATGAGAGTTTTTAAAGTAAAGGGAGTTTTAGGTAGAAATATCCTACTAAAGATTTGCATTCCGTAGTACTTGTAAGTCTTAATATCAAAGTCAAAATAAGACAACTTCGTCTCTGAAAAATTCAATGTTTAGAAATACTGGGTGCTTCTTTCCGTTTGCTCACCACCTATCACAATTGTATTTATGATCTTGAAGAGGATAGAGAAAGTAATTAAATTCAAATTTAGTAGGTATTTTTAAAATGCTAATTAATAGATGTTTTAAAAGACCTGTTACTAACTTTTTTTCATAAAATATATCTCTATGAGTGCAAAATTATCTTCTAATAGGTTTTAGTTTTAACATAAATAATTAAGTAATTTATAGAACTTTATAAATATGAGTGTCAGCGTGTGCATTCTATTATTTATCTCGCATTCTCTTTGTTTAATATAGTAAAATAAAAAATAGAGATTAATATTAAAATTATAACTCGACAACTTCACAATCTTTTCATCTCAAAGTTATCATCGTTAATTCTTTTTTGGTTATTGTTATGGTAAAGAAGTTTTTCTCTCCAGAGTTTAGAAAATAGTTAACCATAGTACTTTAGCATAAAAATGCAAGTGTTATCTTTATTTTGATCTAGGTATCTATGCTCATACTAATTTTTTAAAATAATTTTGGTATTAATCAATTATTGATTTTATTGTTTAGGGAATTATTTTTGTCGCTAAAATATCTATACTGCTTATTTCTCTTAAATTTTCTATTTATTCTCAAAGTTTTTACTAAATATGATCTTAAACTGTTGATTTAATGAAAATTTTGATATTTTTAAACTTCACAAAATTTGTAATTTTTTTTAATTCTTATAGTAAATTTAGTTTTGATTTTTAATTATAGGTAAATTTGGTTCTTATTTTTTTTTTAGATGATTTTGACCCTTTAATTTTTTTAGATTCTTAACTTTATTCAATTACTCGGAAGTTCTTTTGAATTTTAAAATCACACAATAAAATTTTATTAAAAAATGAATTATAATTATGGTACTTTTACAAAATTGTGAAAACAGATCAGCTATTGAATATGATAATTTTTTTAAACTATTAAAATTAACAATTAAAGAATACTTTTTATAAAAAAATATAACAGACCAAAATTACTGGTAAATTAAAAATTAAGAAAATAAAATTTAAAAAGATAGAAGCCAGAATTCCATATTTTACAAAATACAAATATCAAAAGTCTAAACAATTCCCACCTTTCATTTCAAATATGTGTACTCTTCATGTTCATGGAGAGAGATAAAATCCAGGACACTCACTTGAGTTTGACCTCTTTTCTAATCGAATGACAATAACTCAGTCTCCATGGGTTTGTTTTCTGAAAAATGATATTCTCACACTTAAACTTTATTCTACACTTTAATAAATATTAATATTTTAATTATTTATAATTTTATAATTCTAAAAATTATTTTAATATTTTGTCTTTTGATTATATTTTTATTAAGGATTTTTTAATTCCGAAAATTATTTTAATATTTTGTATTTTAATTATATTTTTATTAAAAATTATTTTTAATTATTTTTAATTACAAATATTAATATTTTATAGTGAAAGTAAAGTGGAACATGATATTAAAATATCATCCCTTTCGTTTTTTCAGTTTTCTTCTCTTTAATTTCAATCTAATAGCTAGAAAATATATTTTTTGGAGTAAAATTATTACTAAAAATACGAGTTAAATGCTTTTTTAGTTGCTAAATATAAGAATTTTTTATTTTTATGTTTTGAAATTATTTATATTATAAAACGTGGATAAATTTGAAATAAAAACAATTTTATAATGGATTATGATATTTTTACACCTTATCCCACCTTACTTTTACAATAAAATATTAATATTCATAATAAAAATTAAAAAAAAAATTAATGAAAATATAAACAAAATGTAAAATGTTAAAATAATTTTCAAAATTAAAAATCTAAAAATGATTAATTTAGAATGTAGGATGAAGAATGGTGTAAAAAAAACATTTTTCTTTTATTATTAAAAAACTGTAAATCATTCATATTTTATATTAACAGACAGTTCTACATCTTCAGGAATTGTAGCAGATGCTGCCCACAGCTTACAGAAGTTCTATATCAATCTTAGAAAATTGCCTTCCCTTCTAAATGGCACACATGAAAACACTAAGGTGTGTTTCCATTTACAACAAAGCAAACATTTATTCTTCAATTATCCTCAAAACATTAAAAGATAGAAGCTACTACATATTCTTCAACGTGGCTAACTTCAACGCGTCAAAAGCACATCTCATTCAAGAGTGAGAACACGTGGCATTGTGGAGCAAAAGCGAAGAACTGAAGCTTAATTTAGAGGAAGCCACGTCAAACACCAAATGGTTGTCCTGCAACTGATATCCTCCGATCACAATTGAAGCTTTCACAAAAGACATTACAGGCTCTGTCCCTCCATCAACAAATGCCAGACATGCAACATTTTCCTTTGCCATAACCATGGAATTGGCTCCATGAATACTCCACTGTGCTCCCCCTGCCAGCACTAGATCAATAGTTGGCACAACTAGTCCTGTTGCAGAATTACCAATTTTTGTTGAATCGAAGCATGCCTCAAATGGTGCAACTGCTGCTACTTTCTTTAATCTTCTGTCGGAGGCTTTCTTGAGGAAATCGCGAAGGAAAGGCTTGTAGACAGAGGTTTGTAATTCAGTGAATGGACTCATGGTACTAATCTTGGTGCCCCCATTTCCCTTCTTGTCAATAGACAAAAGGGAAGGCTTTAGGTTCACAACATGCCCATCAATCTTAACTGCTTTCACGTCAACGAAGTATTCGTTGGAAGCAACACCGTCCACAGATATAGGACCTGTGGAAATGGGGTTGACAATGAGAGGGGTGGTTTGGAGAAATTTGGATATTCCTTGAGGATATTCCCCAGTTCCAACAAGCAAGTTGGTGAAACCTTGGTGGTTTAAAGAGGGTAGACAGAGAGAAAACTTGGAAGGAAGCTTATTAGCGGATGCAAGCTGAGTTGGTAATGCAAATTGCGACCTTGAAAGGCCAATAATTCCTCTGCTGTTTTTGGGTAAGCCATTTAGCGGTGACTCGTCATTGGTGAAGGATGTGAATCCATCTGTGTCAATACAGCTAGAAAGCAAGCCAGACACTTTCTGTTGAACAATGAATATGAAATCTTCAGCTAAGCCACCACCGAAAATGAACTTTGCTAATGGATTGATTGTGTTAGCGGGACATGTGTTGTTTGTGCAACCTGGTTTGAAGGGACCATTGCAGCCAACACATCCAACGTCGGGGCATTGCTTTGAGCCACAAGCAATAGGACGGTAGGAAGAAGAATTGTAATGAGTGTTACAGTCATACCATAGGTTTTCTCCAGCAAGATCAATGGTGAGATCAAAGTTGTGCCTAGGAGTTCCTACACCAACTGAAGTGTAGAACAAATTGGTTGCAGGGTCTTTCTTAATGGGAAGGATAAAGGGGTGAGGCTTGGTGCTGGGAGCATGAGATGCTGATAAGCAACAAACTGAGAAAAGGGGTATTGAGATTAGGAAGAAATGGATGGCAAAAGAGGAAGACATTGCTAAGAGAATGATAATGAATGTTGCGGTGTGTGTAATACAGAAGGCTAAGTTTTCCTTTTATAGGAAGCAGGATGCAGAGCATATCATACGAAGAAGTTCAATTAATAATATTTAAGATTGCTGTTTGGTCAAAAAGGATGGCTATATAATCCAGACTTTATATTTTGGATACTAATCTAACACAGCTGGCATACATAGGTTGTCCTCCGAAAGGGAAAGGGAAAAAGGATAAACTTGGATTCTTAAATAAAATACTGTTTCATCTTTGAAAATTATAAATAAATGTCAATAGTTTTGGCAATATTCATATAACATTCATAAAAGATTAATTGCATTTCTCTATAATTTTCTACAATATAAATTATCGTATAAATGTAACTTTAATTTAACAAAATAATGATTTTTATTCTATTCTTTTTGCAAACAATTAATGTTTAGAAAAGTAAATGATTTGGTTAGGAAGAAAGTAATTGATACTTAGTAACAAAAATATCAGTTACCCAAATTTTATTCTTAAAATAGTTGAACTCAAACGAACAAATTCATGTTTTTTAGCTCACCGAAGCTAAAAAAACTATAGGTACAAAAATGACATGTTGCTATTTTCCCTCCATCAACAAATGGCAGGCATGCAACATTTTACTTTCCTAATACCATCCGATTAGCTCCATGAATAGTCCATTGCACTCCTTCTTGTAGCACTAGATCCACAGTTGGCACAACAAAACCAGTTATGGAATTGCCAATACTTCTTGAATCGAAACATGCCTCAAATGCTACTCTCTTCAGCCTTCTACAGCTTTCTTGAGGAAATCTCTAACAAAAGGCTTATAGACAAAACCTTGCCATTCAACAAAACGAGTGACGGTGTTAATTTTGGTGACCTCGTTGCCCTTCCCATCTATGGACAACAGAGAAGGATTTAAGTTCACAACATTGTCATCAATCTTAATTGATTTTACATCAATGAAGTATTCAGTAGATGGAACACTTTCCTCAAACAAAGTACCTATTAGTTTTGTGTATCTCATATAAATAAAATAAAAAAGTGATATATTTTATTAATAAAAAATTATTACAATTTATATTATTGTATACTATATTTATATAACATATAAAAAGATAAAAGATAAAAAGAAAATAATAGAGCAGTTATACTTATTGTTATAATTGATAGAGTAGTTTTAAGTGATAAAATAGTGTCGATATGTGTAAGGCCCATAAGGCCCAAACTTATCCTTTTTAAAGGACCTTTGAATATATGAATGGTTTTGTTGCCCTAGATTTACTCTAGATTTTGGTGCATGTGATGCTGATAAGCATGATGAAAGTGAAAAAAGGGTAATAGAGAAAACAATGACAATGAAGTGAAGGGTATAAGAAGTCATTTTAGAGGAAGGCGTGAGGGTCTGTTGCATGTAACTAAAGTCATCATATTTATGACTCTTTGATCATATTATTGGTAGTGTTTGGTCAAAGAGGATGGCTCTGTGGTGTAAATGATCAACTACTTTAATTGGGCCTCACTCGCCCAGACTTGGTCCTTCACATCAACGCAACTAGCCATACCATACCAATGAATTTTTAATATCTAAAAGGATTATCACTCTTTTGAATATTTCATATGCAATTACGTGAATGATATATTTAGTGCTTTGGCTTTTCTTTGTTCACAGTCCCAAAGTTTGATTATTTTTTTCTATTATTTATTTTATTTTATTTAGTCATTTTATTCTCTTATTTTATACGGTATTCGTGAAATTCATGTGATATTTCTTTGTACAATCAAACAATATTGCAAAAATTTATGATCATATTTATCATATATAATAGTTTCAATTTTATCCAAAGTAAATGAATATAGGTTTAATGAAATTTAAATCCAAACTTCAATTAGATTAAGAAAATCTAAATTAATTTGATAATGGATATAAAATTTAAATCGAATCCTAGCAAGGTATTGAGGATAATAAATGCTATGTTCTCCTTTTATAGCTAGCAAGGCCTTAGGGCCCATTGCATATAATGACTCTTTGATCATATTATTAATTAGTAGGGTTTCTTCAAAAAGGATGGGTCAATGGTGTCAATACTCAACTTGTTCTCATACCACTTCTCCATGCAGTTTCAAACTACTGGGTTCATAAATTCATCTATTGTGTGTGTGACTTAGTCCTTTATTCAAACAAAAATTCTTCTCTTTATTTCTAATAATTAAAAAATAATAATTTATGATTTGACGGTGAAAATATAATATTTATAAAAATAGTTTAAATATTTTTTATTTTTTATACGCAACATCCTTTATTTAAAATTTTTGAAATTAAAATTGTTCTTATCAGAAATGTAAATGTATTCGGAAAATATTGTAGTGAATTTTCAGATCTCGGTATTTCTCTATAAGGTTGGTTTCCAAATAAAGGAGATGTTTACTTGAAAAGGACTTTCTCATGTTTAAGTGTATAGGTCAAATATGAGTGTATTAAACAAGATATTTTTAAGAAAAATTGTTTTTATAAATACTTCCGATAATGACTTTCAAATTGACCTTGTGATAATCCTTATAGAAAACTGATAATCACCACTGAAGACATTTCTAACTTTGCAACGGATAGCTACAAAAAATAGTTTATGTAATATTTAAAATGCAAATAATAAATACTCTACTAAAATATTTTTATCCTTTATCAACTTTTGTAAATGTCTTATTTTTATTTTGAGATTATGGAATATTGATCTTAGGGATACTAGTACATTGTTGGTCTAATAGCTGATATGCCAGTTGTCATAATATGTACCTATTTTGGAACGAGACATAACTAACGAAACAAAGAAAAGAAACTACATAAGGATGTTTATTTTTAAAACTAAACTTTCTGAAGTTTAATTCTAAAAGTGTTTATTTTTAAATTAAATTTCAAAGTAAGATCTAAAAACATTCCAATCTTAAATTAATTAATTCTTTAGTATAAGAGAATTAAATATTTTAGAAACTAAATTTATTAAAGTGAGAAGTCACTTCCAGGATCTTTTTCAGAATTAAATAGGAGTAATTTCAAATTAACAGTTACAAAATAAAGAGCAATGTTCTTCAAACACAATTATCAGTGCATTCTCATAATTTACCAACCACGATAATGCATAATGCGGGTAAATTCCCATTTACACTTTTATTTCTCCATTTAGCATTCTTTTATTTTTATTTTCCTATCTAGTACCATTTTGTTTTTATTTCCCTATTTAACACTATTTTATTTTTTATTTTCATATCTAGCACCATTTCAAAAATAAATAAATAATAAATTAATTTTTTTTGATAATTTTAATTTTAAATGTATTAAAAAATAAATATTTTTAATGTTTAAAATAATTAGAAATATAATTAATGAATAAAAAAATGAATTTTTACAAAATAAAAAATTTAAAATGTTTAGTTTAAAAATTATTTTTTTAAGAATGAAGAAAATAAAAAATTAAATTTTACAACACCATAAAAGTTGAATCTATAAACATAAATTAATATTTATTTTTATTATTATTGATGATGTAATCATGTTAATTTCAAGTAAAAAATACATGACATAATTATAAAAAAACCAAGTTGAATAAGGATTGATATGGACATAAAAGAACAACATGATCGAACAAAAAAAATGTTCATATTATCAAATACCATGACACACATAAAGAACATGTCCCAACATTACTAGATTGTGCACTTCTCGTCATTAATTATGTTTCATTTCGCACAAACTATTTAATGTACCATTGAAGAAAATATTAAATGAATGACCATCTTTCATTTATTTTTCCTTTTATGATCAACATATACTTATTTAGTATCATCTTATATCTCTTATATTTATCTTATTTGGACTTTTTTTTATATATTTTATCTTTATCTTATTTTGTTTTGCCTTTATTTTATATCTTTTATGTTTTTAGTTTTTTTTTTCTGTCACTCTTTATTTATTTCTGTTTTTTTGTTTTTATTTGATTGTTGTTGTTTTTATTTTCTAGACTTATTTATTTTTGCATTTTTTCTTCTCATTTTTAAGCATTAAGGGTAACATTTGCATTAGTTTTTTTTTTTTTAGGATTTTGCATTTAAGGTAAACACTTCAATATTATTTGTGTGTCCTCTATTAATTAATACTAATTAATTTGTTTTTTTTATAATTATATCATGTATTTTTTACTTGAAATTAACATATTAAATCATCAATAATAATAAAAATAAATACTAATTTATGTTTATAGATTCAACTTTTATGTTATTGTAGGGTTTAATTTTTTATTTTCTTCATTTAAAAAAAAAATAATTTTAAACTAAACATTTTAAATTTATTACTTCTTTATTTTTATTTTGTAAAAACTCATTTTTTTATTCATTAATTATATTTCTAACTATTTTAAACATTAAAAATACTTATTTTTTAATACATTCAAAATTAAAATTATTAAAATAATAATAATTTATTATTTATTTTTGAAATTGTGCTAGATAGAGAAATAAAAAATAAAAAGATGCTAGATAGAGAAATAAAAACAAAAGGGTGCTAGATAGGGAATTAAAAACAAAAGAGTGCTAGATGGAGAAATAAAAGTGTAAATGATACTAAATAGAAAATTGAGTCGTCATAATGCATTCTCTGTTATCCAATTATCATGCTCGTCCTTATTATTAAAAAAAATCAAAAGAAAAACAATTAAACAAGTCGTGTTTTTTATAGCGATTTAAAAAAAAAAAAAAAGTTAAAATTATAACAAAGTTATATTTTTAAACATGTTTTTACACACAAAAAAATTGATGTATAAACTTAAAAGCAAGATTTCAATAAAAAAAATTCTGAAATATATAAATCTAAAATCAAGTTTGGATGTACTATTTCAAAAATTTAAATTAATACTTTGAAACATAACTTACACATTTTTATAAAAGAATAAAAAATAATAAATCTAAAATAGAAAAAACTGATCCATACCCACTTGTACCGAAAGTTTCTGACACAGAAAAATTAGCATTTTTTTTTGGAAATTATCTTTTGACACCATTATTCATTACAGAAAAATGATTCTTTAACGGTGTATAAAACAAAACCCTCTATTTTACAACCTATTATTATAATATAATAAAAGTTATATTCAAAAATGAAAAAAATATAATTAAAATAATGAGTGTTGAAGTACATTATTTTTTTTTGAACAATGTGAAAGCAGTGGCACTCTTCATTAAAAGCAAACAACTTTGTTATTTTACTCCTCGAAATCCAAAGATAGTTTCAATTACATATTCTTGAAGGAGTCATAAGCACATGTGATTCTATGATTCAAGAGCGAGAGCACGTGGCATTATGGAGCAAAAGTGATGAACTGAAGCTTAATTTAGAGGAATCCAGGTCAAACACCAAATGGTTGTCCTGTAACTGATATCCTCCGATCACAATTGAAGCTTTCACAGAAGACATTCTAGGCTCTGTCCCTCCATCAACAATTGCCAGACATACAACATTTTTCTTTGCCATAACCATGGAATTGGCTCCATGAATACTCCACTGTGCTCCCCCTTGCAGCACCAGATCAATAGTTGGCACAACTAGTCCTGTTGCGGAATTACCAATTCTGGTTGAATCAAAGCATGCCTCAAATGGTGCCACTGCTGCCACTTTCTTTAATCTTCTGTCGGAGGCTTTCTTGAGGAAATCGCGAAGGAAAGGCTTGTAGACAGAGGTTTGTAATTCAGTGAAAGGACTCATAGTACTAATCTTGGTGCCCCCATTTCCCTTCTTGTCAATAGACAAAAGAGAAGGCTTTAGGTTCACCACATGCCCATCAATCTTAACTGCTTTCACGTCAATGAAATATTCCTTGGAAGCAACACCGTCCACAGATATAGGACCTGTGGAAATGGGATTGACAATGAGAGGGGTGGTTTGGAGAAATTTGGATATTCCCAGAGGATGTTCCCCAGTTCCAACAAGCAAGTTGGTGAAACCTTGGTGGTTTAAAGAGGGTAAACAGAGAGAAAACTTGGAAGGAAGCTTATTAGCGGATGCAAGCTGAATTGGTAATGCAAGCTGGGACTTTGAAAGGCCTATAATTCCTCTGCTGTTTTTGGGTAAGCCATGTAAAGGTGAGTCGTCATTGGTGAAGGGTCGGAATCCATCTGTGTCAAGACAGCCAGAAAGCAAGCCAGACACTTTCTGTTGAACAATGAATATGAAATCCTTAGCTAAGCCACCACTACCGAAAAGGAACTTTGCTAATGGATTGATTGTATTAGAAGGACATGTGTTGTTTGTGCAACCTGGTTTGAAGGGGCCACTGCAGCCAACACATCCAACATCGGGGCATTGCTTTGAGCCACAAGCGATAGGACGGTAGGAAGAAGAGTTGTAATGAGTGTTACAGTCATACCATAGGTTTTCTCCAGCAAGATCAATGGTTAGATCAAAGTTGTGCCTAGGAGTTCCTACACCAACTGAAGTGTAGAACAGATTGGTTGCGGGATCTTTCTTAATGGGAAGGATAAAGGGGTGAGGCTTGGTGTTGGGAGCATGAGATGCTGATAAGCAACAAACTGAGAAAAGGGGTAATGAGATTAGGAAGAAATGGATGGCGAAAGAGGAAGACATTGCTAAGAGAATGATAATGAATGGTGTTGGTGTGTGTAATACAGAATGCTGAGTTCTCTTTTTATAGGAAGAATGATGGAGGGATATCAATATATTATTGGAAAATGTTTTGTTAAAACCTCTCTGTCCACTAATACATACTTCATATCTTAGTGAACATACTTGATATCCCAGATGTGATTTGGGTGAGAATGTGGAATGTTTTTTTTTAATTCTTATGGGACTTATGTTGCAGTTTTGTAAGAGTGTAAAAGTTTAAAGAAAAAGAAACAGCGGCCTCATCAAATGGAGGCCGAAAGAAGCAGCAAAAAGCACAAACAAAGCAGGAAACAAGTGAAACATATATCATAAACGTCTTTATTGTGCGTTGCTTCTTTGTTTGTTATTCAAGTGTTCTGCGTTATTGGGCCATATATTACACCAGTTAGATAACTTAACTGATGTAATATGAAATCATATATTACACCGGTTTGATAACTTTACCGATATAATACCCATCTATTAGAACTGGTTATTCAGCCACATATTCTTCCACCTGTCAGATGCGTCAATGATGACTCTCTATTATATCATTATATTATTATTTTAATTATTTTTCTTTTATATTTTAATTTTAATATAAATTATTGATATATATTATTATATTATTCAAATAGGTTGTAAAGTGAGAGTGTTTTGTTTTGTATAATATGAAAGAATATTTTTCTATATGTTATTCATGGTGCTGGTTTTTACTTTTTCGTCAGTAACAGATGGCTAATGCAGATACATCTGGCATAGGTGCTGTCTCAGAAAGGGAAAAGATACATGCTCTGGTTCTTAAACAATGGGACGCTGCATTTGATTTAGTTTGTAATACTCAAACATTATCTGAATATGTTTGACTTTATTTATTTTTTAATTAACTAAAATTCATCTTAAATTTCAATTAACTATAAAAATTATAATATATATTTCTAATTCAAATTTAGTTTAATTTTTAAACTGAAATTCAAATGCATATTTATTCTTTTAAAAATGATACAGCTCAATTACATTCATAAAAGAATAGTAATAGGTTCTTTGGATAATATAAATTATTATGAGACAAATGTAACTTTAATTTTAGATAAAGTGAGTTTTTAAAGGAAAAGGGATTCTAGGTAGAAATATCCTAATTAAGATTTGCATTCCGTAGTACTTGTAAATCTTAATGTCAAAGTCAAAGTCAAAATAAGACAAATTGGTACGTGAGAAATTCACTGTTTTGAAATACTGGGTGCTCTTATGCAAAATTATCTTCAAATAGGTTTGAGTTTTAACATAAATAATTAAGCTATTACAAAACTTTATAAAGATGACTGTGGGCATGTGCATTCTATTATTTATCTCGCATTCTCTTTGTTTAGGATAGTAAAATAAAAAATAGAGATTAATAGTATAATTATAACTAGACAACTTCACAATCTTTTCATCTCAAAGTTATAAACCTTAATTTTTCTGGTTATTGTTATGATAAAGGTTTTTCTTCAGAGTTTAAAAAAAACTCAACTATAGTATTTTTCGTAAGAATGCAAGTTTTACTCTTATAAGACTTAGATAATATTTGTTATTGACTCTTGTTCATCATTCAATCACTCTGTCTTTATTTTTTTTTCATTCGATTACTCTGTCTTTATTTTTATTTTCATATTCTATTTTTGGTATTCGATCAAAGTGACCTAATAAAAGATTATTTGTGTTTTGTATTAAAATATTAAAATAAATGATATATTGATAAAAATATATATATTAAATATAGTGTTTATAATAAACTATTATTGAACTTTATTAATATAATATTTTATTCAGATGTTATTGAATGATTGAATTTTAGTAGGATTAAGGTTAACATGACTAAGTTTTTTATTTCTGGGTTATTTCTGAGGTTAACATTATTGCTACGAAAAAATTAAATAGGCATATGAAACCATAACCTAAGGAGTAATACAATTATCATATCATATACATGACCTAGAATTTGACAACTATATTTAATGAGAAATACAATATCATGGTGTCCCCAAATTGTAGCCATGTAGAAAGGGGTAGCACCCCTCTTATCCACAACATTAAGGTTCACACCCTTCTCAACCAACACTACCGTCTCCACATCGCCACTCTCCACCGCCATATGCAAGGGCACGTGACCTTCCTCGTCTTCACATTCCAAGTCCAAACCCGCTAATTCAATAAGCACCTTCATCACATCCTTGTGCCCTTTAAAAGCCGCTGCATGAAGCGCCGTCAAACCATATTGATCACGATACTTCACACTCCCACCACCTCTTCGCAACAGTGCCTTCACTTCATTCGCCTCTCCATTCCTCGAACCCTCAAATATTGCTTCTCCCACCTCCACCACTTCTCTTTGAGCACAACAAAAATATGAAAACAGAGCATTATAAGTGATGGGCCAATTAGGTTGGGTTGTTCGCTTTCACTTACAGTTGTGTTCGTATCTTCCGCCACGTGTACTTCATCAGAGGCGTTGGGGCTGGGGACTATTCTCAAGCCGGCTTCCAGGAGGAGGTGGACCATGTCGTCCGGCTCCTGTAGCTTTGTGGCGGCGCCGAGGAGCTACTCGGCTTCGGCGGGTGACAAATCCGCGAGCATGGAACGCTGTCGTTTGATTAGGTTTCTAACCGCGTCCAATTCTCCGTGCGTGACGGCATCGTTAAGGAGGAAGGGTCCCACGAAGGCCACCTTCAGTTTGATGTCCCGAGTTTTGAATCCGTAGGGGCGAGAGGCGAACCACGAGTTGATGGAGTCGGGGTGAGTGGACCCGGACGAGTTGGCGGCGAACTCGGCGGTTTTCACGAGGAAGCGGTCGGAGGGGGAGCGAGGGAGATGAGACTGCGGCTTAAGGATGACTTTGAAGGTGGCGAAGGATAAAGGGAGAATGAGTCCACAGGGTGGGTTGACAGAAACTTTTTTGGCGATGAGGTTTGGATCTTGAAAGCCACTGGTGAGATTGGGTTTAGAGAGCGAAGCCGCACCGTGGCTCGGCATTTGCAGTTGAGTGCGAACTCTATGCGCACCTCTGCGGGCTCGCACACTTCCACCAGTGCCTCCTCCATCTACCAAAGCTCTCTCTCTGCGAGATTGGGATTGGGCTTAGTAGTTGGTGAGTGAAGTATAGATGCGCGTGTCCAATTTTTATGGATTTTTACCTTTTTCTAACGAATTCACCTTCAATAAAAAAAACGAGAAAAATCGTTGACATGTGGAGCCCACTCTAACAGTCAGGAGTGCGTAAACATCACTGCTACTCCTGTTATAGTCATGCTTGTAGCACGGGAAAATTCGGTGCACTGAGGGTAGCTCTTTGTTTGCCACATTCGTGGTTAGCCATAAGCCTGTTTGTTGTTACTTGCTGCATTACATTATAAGACATTGCATCTGCGGGTAGAAAGTGTTGCAATGCGAAGCTGAGTAGGGAGTTTTTTTTTTGCAAGGTTTGCTTTCAAATTCTTCTATCTTTGCCTTTTCTAATTTAAGATAATAGGATGTTTTGCTACTTTGGTGAATTGTATATACAGATAGTTTAATTTCTCTTGTATTGAAGATGTTTACTCACACCAGCTTCTTGCCTGTAAGGCTCCTCTTGGTCAAATATGGTAACTCCGTTTCTGCTCTGTATTTATTATAAGTTATAACCCTGATCCCAACTGTTATCTGTTTTATGTTACATCATTGATTCTATTTTTGGTCATCATGCTTGTCTATTTCTTTGTTTATGTGAAGCAAAGAGATCCCGAACCCATCGGTTCCTATTGCTCTTAGACTTTCTGGAATTCTCATGGGTGCTCCACAATTTTATCTTCTGTTTCAATTTCTATTTCAGTTAATAGGTAGAAATGTAGCGTATCTCCGCGCCTCTGCTTACTGGTTGTTGCATTTTTATCAGGAGTGGTGATTGTGTATGAGAGAAAAGTGAAGCTCCTTTATGGTAAACTTTGAATCCCTGTTTTCATGATTAACCTAACATTGTAACATTAAAATGTTGAAAGTCCTTTACAGCGCACAACGGTTTTATCTGAATTCTTTACTTTTACCCGTTTTCTGGTACGCAAGCTTAACTTTGACATTTTCTAAAACAAATAAAAAAAATAAAATTCACACATTATATTTTCATATTCTACTTTATAATTAAAAAACAACATACAACACTTACTTGGTTTCGTGGTTAAAAGTAAAGATGAAAGATAGAAAAATATGCAATTTTACCATCTCAACAAATTTTATTTTATTTTGTAATGTTTAGTTTTGAATTTAAATTTTTTTGAATTAAAAATAGTGTTATCTCTTCTTATCCTTTTGAAATATAAAGTTTTAACTGCTCACAAATGTCTCCTTTTATACATTTTTAAAATAATAAAATAAAAATAAAGAGAGAAATCCATATATAATGGGTGATGTAGATGTATAGAGTGAAAAAAGTTATATATATAGAGAGAGACAATACATAATTTAGAAGAGAGAGATAAAGAGATACAATAAATAATTTAGAAAGAGAGAGAGATAAAGAGATACAATAAATAATTTAGAAAGAGAGAGAGATAAAGAGATACAATAAATAATTTAGAAAGAGAGAGAGA
>Ga0123342_1003888_pt1 | contig 23475 bp, 14 predicted proteins | sample Turbeawhitnodule_FD_89960 | JGI IMG/M metagenome (GOLD analysis project Ga0123342, IMG submission 89960) | Root nodule microbial communities of legume samples collected from Mexico - Turtle bean Mexico white nodule | ecosystem: Host-associated > Plants > Roots > Nodule | place: Mexico: Nepantla... | reverse complement strand
TATTGTTAAATAGTTTCTAAATTGGTATCTAATTAGCAACCAAGGTTTTAGAAACTAAATAATTGGTAGTTAAAACCTTGGTTGCTAATTAGATACCAATTTAGAAACTATTTAACAATAATAGAAACTAATTTAGAAACCAATTTGTTATTTAGTTTCTAAAATGTCTCTAATTTAGTTACTATTGTAACTAATTATTTTGGTCTCTAAAAATTGGTTTCTTTTTCATGATTTTCTTGTAGTGTTTTTAGAAAGAAAATATACAAATGAAATATGCACACATGTACCATAAACCCTAAAAGCTAAACACATATACAGGAAACATGTTTCATGATATAAAATGAAATATGATCTAAAGTTTTAATGAAAAATATACATTGTTTACATAATACAATAATCAATTCAACATCTATATACTATGGTAGACCATACCTTTATGTACACATGTACACAATAATACATCTTTTACACACTACTTTAGATGACAAGTCATATAGGATCTATAATACAATACATTAGATTAGTTGATACATAATTTAAGTAAGGTAACTTTATATTCATAAAATTTTATTTAATATTATTCTTTGAAGTTGTCTTTCTTGTTTTTTCAACACTTTATGACAAATAGATTATTCTAAAAAAAAAAAGTAAAGACAAGATGTTAGATTAAAGATCATCAAAATGCATTTTAAGCATAAAGGCGTGAACAAAAATATGGGTACACAAATCTTAAATATGTTTGATTGTAAATGTCCTCAATAAAAAGATCAAATACCTTTTTCTAATTCTTGGATGGTAATTGCTCGTGACACAAGATGAGAATAACTCCATGTTCTAAAGCACATATAGCTATATGAGGAAATTGTGTCTTTTGGCAGAAAAGAAAGGAAAAATGGTAGGTATATGGAAGTGTGATAAAGGGATGATGTCTAATCATGAATTAGAAATAATAGATATTTTTTTTATAAATTCCACTAAAATAATAAAAAAAGTGGAAGGAGATAAAGATGAGGAAGATTCGCCACTTTGAAATTAAAATTCAAAGATAATGTTATATCAAATTTTAATAGATCATTTTATTTGGTTTTGATTATGTGCTTAAACAATAAAGTGTAAAATGCAATTTTATAAGCATCAGGTCTCATCAGTTTCAAGTACTAGATTAGTCTAACAGTCACAAGTTGTGTGATTAAACAGACAAAACATTAGTTGTGTGCTTTGCTAATAGATGCAAGCAATATTCATCGCGTTCTTTGTTTGATAGACGCAAGCGCTTTGCTTATGCTCTTCATCTGACACATTTTTTCTTTAATAGATGCAAAGCTTGAGCATTTTATAGTACACACAAAACTTACAAATGCTTATTATACTTATAGGAAATATTTGTTTCTTCATCTCTTGTTTCAAGTGACTTAATATTCCATCACTTTGGTACTTAAAAATGGTGTCAAAGTCACTATGTTGTTGATATTATTATGTTGCAATAGCCACTAGTAAGTGTTGAAGAAAATTATTAGTATGCCTTGTGGTTGTAGTTTATTTGATCTTCCAGGTAAAGAAAAGATTTATTCTCGTTACTAAATATAAAGTGTGAAAGTAAATGTTTAGGAAATATTTAGTTAGGAAAGACTTGGTATTTAAGTGTATTCGACTCACTTCTCCTTATTAGGAATCTACCTAGCGTACTAATTCAAGGTCTACCATCATTTTTCTAATAGATAATACTATTCATAGTGGAAGTTGTATAAGCTTATTTGAGTTGAAAAAAAAAATTGGTGTAAAATCATTGCAACTGAGAGTAATTTTGCCTAGTTGAAATTAAAGATGAGGAAAATTTTAAGAAAATAAAATTGTGAAGATGTTATTGAAGGAAGACCTATGAAATTATGTATAAAAGGTGAAAAAAATAATAATTATAATGTTATCACCAATTTTCACTTAGCAAGGGCAAATGCAATTTTGTCCAACATTGTGGAAAAGAAGAATGTGAAAAATATTTGAGATACTCTCATCAAATTGTAAGTGGTTAAGTCACTTCATACAAGAAAATTCTTGAAAATAAAACTTTATGTTCTTCAAATGAGTGTGTCTGCATTGAGGACAAACTGTTAGAATATATGGCCTTAAACGAAAGGGGGAGGTGAATTGTTTAAGAGAGGTTTTTGAAATCTTTTTAAAGTTTAACAAAATTCTTTGTATGAAACCAGAACAGAAATCAGGTTAGCCAAGAATAAGAGCAATAAAATAGCAAAGCAGCAGAAAAACAATAAGTTTTTTATACCAGTAAAGCTAAAAACAGAATGTAAATGAGTTTAAGGGTAAGAGAAAGATACACCAACAATTTATACTGGTTCACTCTTAAACCAGGAGCTACATCCAGTCCCCAGAAAACCACTGGTAATCCACTAAGTAATCAAACTAGATTACAACACAATCCACCAAAGTAGTGAACTTGAACCCTTCAAGAAACACACTCACTTTGAAAAATCACACACCAAGAGTATTGATCTTGACCACCTCAAAAGCACACAACACTCCTTGGCAACACAACACCAGAAATACAGAAGGTTGAGAAGAGATTACACTTGTTTACAAAACAATCTGAAATCAATACAAATGCAATCCTATTCCACTCTTTTAGAAAACCCAAAGCTTTGATGTGAATGTTCAAATCTTGAATCAACTCTTTCACAACTGAAAAACTCAAATTTGTTTTCTCTTCTTGTTTGAAAACATAAACAAACTATTTATATTCTCCAAAGATTGGTCAAAGCATTTAATGAAGGAGCGTATTCAGTTGGAAATCATTTAAAGCACATTTAACCACCAAAACAAAATTCTGTTAGGATTTTCAAAGATTGAACGTTCATTTTCAACTATGTTAAAAAAAGATTGTTGGATTCAATGTTGTCAAAATAAAAATGTGTGATGGTAATGTTCACACAATTCAAGAGTACGACATTTGAAGGGTTTGAAGAAGAATTTGTCGTCCATTGCAAAATTAAATGACATTGGGTGCAAGGTAAGGTGAGAACTTAAAAGTTATAAGAGAAAATATGGTAGCGATGAAATTAAAGAAGACCATGGCCCATCTATATGTGCTTTTGGAAGATACATGACAAGAACCATATGCATCAATTGTAACCATAAGTTGTAGACTTGATCATATGTCAGAGAAAGATCTAAAAATCTATGCGTAGTGTAATCTCTTACTTGGGCTTAAATGAATATGATTTAACTTTTTGCAAGCATTGTGTGATAAAAAGCTACATAAAATGAAAGTTTGCTTAAGTTATTACCAGAAGAAAACACATTTTGGACTTAATTCATTATGATATGTGGGAACCACCAATTTTATCCCTAGGAAGAGAAAAATATTTTGTATCGTCAATTGATTATTACTCTAGAAAAATATATACTACATCTCTTATTTTTATTCCCTCTGAACCTGTTAATTTCAAAACTTCCCTTCAATCTCCTCAACGGAATCAAGCCATGCAAGATGGATATTGTGCTCTGATCAACAATAGAACTTGGACTTTGACTCCTTTACCGTTAATAGCAAATATTGCTGGCTGCAAATGGATCTTTAAGAACAAAGTACAATGCAAATGGCACGTTTCAGCGTCACAAGGCACGACTTGTGGCCAAAGGGTACATTCAAACTGAAGGTCTTCACTATTCAGAGACGTTTAGTCTTGTAATCAAACATACTGCCATCAGAGTGGTGCTTACTCATGCAGTGTCTGCTCAATGGAACATTCACCAAATCAACGTCAATAACGCGTTTTTAAATGGTGATCTGCATAAGGATGTTTACAGGCAACTGTTGGATTTATTAGTGTCTAAGTTTAAGAGGGGGGTGAATTGAGCTTACAAGATTTTTGCAAATAATACTGTTTTAAAAAAACTTGACAAAAAGAACAGATTGATTTGAGGTAAAACAAATTTATTTTTCTTATTATACAAGCACTTTTAGGAATTTAAACAAATTGGTTTTAAATTCAATGTGTTTAATTTTCAACCTTACAATAACCTGATCAAAAGTAGATCATGGACATCTCGAATTCACTTTTCACAACCTATACAAATGTTTTACATAACTCTTCATTTGTGGAACCGAAAATGATATCATCCACATAGACCTGCACAAGTATGATGTCTTCATTCGTTTTCTTTATGATCAATGTCTTGTTAGATGTGCCACAATTGTATCCTTAAAACAACAGAAAATCACTTAATCTTCCATACCATTGTCTAGGAGCTTGGTTAAGTCCATAAAGAGCCTTTTGGAGCTTGAATACATGGTTGGGAAACTTATGATCCTCAAAGCTCGGGGGTTGTGAAACAAAAAACTTCTTCATTTAGGTACCCATTTAGGAAGACACTCTTGACATCTATTTGAAATAATTTGAATCCTTTTATGTAAGAGAAAGCAATAAGAAGTTTGACAACTTCAAGTCTTGCCACTGGTGCATAAGTCTCATTATAATCAATTCCCTCTTCCTAGTTATAGCCATTGGCAACTAGCCTTGCTTTGTTCCTTGTGATTACTCCATGCTCATCCATCTTGTTTCTGCACATCCACTTGGTTCCTATGATATTCATCTAAAATGTTTTTGGGACTAGAGACCACACTTTAATCCTTGTAAATTGATTTAGCTCTTCTTGCATGGCCAAGATCCAGGTACTGTCTTGTAGGGTTTCATTCAAATTGTTGGCTCCACTTGTGAGACAAATGCCATTATTTCACAGAGATTATTCAAAGACTTTCTGGTTGAGACCCTTTTTCAATGTTCCCTATTACATTCTCAAGTGTTAGGTCTTTAGGAGTCTTCCACTCTTTTGGTAAATCTGCATTCACAACAGGTTCTTTGACATCACATGTATCAATTATATCAAGGTCAATAGATTGATTCTTTTTAAGTATGGTTCTTAAATTATCTACTCCATGTTCATCCATAATAGGTTTATGCAGATAGTTATCAGATTCATCAAACACCATATGCATATATTCTTGCACATTAAGCAATCTTTTGTTATACACCCTGTAAGCACGTTTATTAACAACATAGCCAATATGTATTCCCTCATCAGATTTATGATCAAATTTGCCCATATTATCTTTCCCATTATTCAACCAAAGACTCTAAGATGGCTAATACTAAGTTTTCTACCTCTATAAAGTTCATAGGGAGTTTTCTTAAGAATTGGTCTAATTATTGTCATGTTTAGCACATAAGAGGTTGTTTATACTGCATCTGCCCATAAATACTTAGGTAGATTAGAGTCATTTAACATGGTTCTAGCCAACTCTTCAAGAGATCTATTTTCCTTTCAACTACACCGTTTTGTTGGGGAGTCCTAGGGGCCGAATAACTATGTACGATCCCATGTTTTTCACAAAATCTATCAAACTTAGCATTTTGAAATTCTCCTCATGATCACTACGAATAGATTTTATGCAGTAGCCATTTTCATTATGCGAAACCTTATTCAAATTCTTAAAAGCCTTATAAGCATCATTTTTAGAAACAAGAAAGAGAGTCCAAGTATATCTTGAAAAATCATCCACAATTACCAAAGCATAATAGTTTCCAGCTAAGCTAGCATTTCTAGAGGGCCCAAACAGATCCATATGTAAAACATCCAAAGGTTTACTTGTAGAAATCATGTCCTTTGATTTAAAAGAGGTTCTTGTTTTTTTACCCTTCATACATGCATCACACAATCTGTTATCTTGAAATTTAATGTTTGGTAAACTAGAAACAAGATCTTTGGATATCAGTTTGTTCAAATGATTTGTATGGATGTGGCCTAACCTCGTATGCCATAGCCAAGACTCATCATCTTTTGATAAAAGGCATTCATTTTCAGAGAAATTATGCATGATATCAAGAAGGTAGATATTATTTACCCTTTTACCTATGAACAACACCTTACCAGAGGTCTCATTTGAGATTGTGCACTTGTTGGTTTCAAAATTAATATGGTAGCCCTTGTCACACAATTGACTAATGCTTAGAAGACTATGCTACAGTCCTTCCACATACAGTACATGCTCAATTAAGGTTGACCCTTTGGTCCCAACATTTCCCTTTCCAAGGATTCTTCCACGATTGTTGTCCCCATAGGTCACATGCCCTTCAGCTTTGAGCTTCAATTAGTGAATTGGGTACGGTCACCTGTCATATGTTTTGAGCAGCCACTGTCCAAATACCACTGATTTTTTTTTTCTGTTGCCTTTCTGCAAAAAAGCATTAAAAATATATATGGTACCCTTTAATGTTGGATCCAGTCAGATTATCACCTTTCTTTAGGAAGCCATGTGACTAGCCTTTTTAGAACAAGGTAAATTCTAAACTTGCATGTTCTTGAAGTATGACCAGATTTCATACAATAAAAACAAGAAGGAAAAGCCTTTAATTTTACACTACTGAAAGAAGAAAAACCTGTTCTTGCTGGAACAAAAAGACTTGACAACTTTTTCACATTATTCTTTCTTTCAGGATTATAACTCAAACCATTTTCATTAAAGAAAACATTTTGTGATCCTAAGATAGTCTCAAGATTCTCTCTTCCCTTAGTGAAATCAGACAAGATTTTCAACAAATATTCAACCTTTTTTTTCTAGATTTTTACAGTTATCACAGGTTTTTATAGAAGCATGCAGACATGTTAATTCAAGACTGACTAACTCAATTTTAGCTTTGTGCAATTCTTCCTCATGAAACTTAACCTTTGGTTCAAGTATGTTATTTGTACTTTTCAATTGATTGCATATAATGGCTAATCTATTTGCTTCATCATGGGTTTCTATGAAAGCAATTAGTAATTGATCATAGCTTTTTGAATCAGTAGAGTAATCACTAACCAAATCAGAGCTTGAATCCTCATTGTTCACCACGAAGCACATATTTGCTTCTTCACTCTCAATTGAGGAATCACTTGATGAGGATACTTCATTGTCCTCCTAGGAGATGTATGCTCTTTTTCCTTTGCTTCTTTCACCCTTCTTGCTAACTTGTTTGTCTTTATTTTGATTGTTTGGACAATCAACTTAAATGTGACCTGGTTTACCACAACCAAAGCAAGTGTAATTATATGAATTTGATTAATTGGATTTAGAGTACCTCTTCCTTGGTTGACTTTTGTCCCTGCTTTTCCTCTTTAGGAATCTGCTGAATTTCTAGTGAGAAGACTCAAGGTTTCATCGTGTCCAGGATTTTCTTCTTCTTCACTTGTATCATTCTGCACAATGGACTTCAATGCAATACCTTTGGTTCTTTTTTACATTGTTTCTCGTTCTTTCAATTTGTTGAGTTCTAATTCATGTTCCATCAACTTCCCGAACAGTGCAACAGTGGACAGGATAAATCTCTGGATTCAGAGATTGTTGTAACCTTAGGCTGCCAGCTTTTGTCAAGGCACTTTAGAATCTTGATGTTTAGTTATTCTTTATCAAATGTCTTACCAAGTCCAGTGAGATGATTCACAATGTGTGTGAATCGTTTCTCCTCTGCCTGCATTCTGAAGAGTTCATACTCCTGGATGAGAGTATGCTTTCTAGCCCGTTTAACATCATCTGTGTCCTCATATGTTACCTCTAATATTTCCTACATTTCCTTAGCTGAGCTGCACTGAGACACCCTGAAGAATTCATCCATATTCAAGGCAGAGGTGATGATGTTCTTTGCTAGAGAATCATATTGAGCTTCTTCTTTTCACTTTCACTCCATTCAGACCATGGCTTCTTCATTGTTTCATCTTTGACCACCTGCATAGGCACAAAAGGTCCATTTATCATTGCATCCCAAATACCCATGTCAATAGATTCCATGAAAATCTTCATCCTAATTTTCAGAAATGCATAATTCAATCCACCAAACATAGGAGGTCTATTAATAAACGCACCCTCAACAAAAGACAATTTAAACTCAGACATAATGAATAAAACTAACTACAAGTCCTAGCTCTCGATACAAATTGTTGGATTTATTAGTGTCTAAGTTCAAGAGGGGGGTGAATTGAGCTTATAAGATTTAATATTGTTTTAAAAAAATCTAACAAAAATAATAGATTGATTTGGGGTAAAAGAAAATTATTTTTCTTATTATATAGGCATTTTAGGAATTTAAACAAATTGCTTTTGGATTCAATGTATTTAATTTTCAACCTTACAATAACCTGATCAGAAGTAGATTTATCAACAACCATACCAGAAGAAGTAATTGACAAAGATTTAAAAACAAGAAGCCTAATCCAAATCTTTAGAGACAATATTGAAAAGAATCTGAATCTGGAAATCAATTGTTTAAATTTTTTTTATACTTGTTTCAACCTACTAGTATTCACAAATTTAGTGATTTCTTAAGCACCCAAGAATTTCATAGAATCCTGAAGAACACTGTATGAAGCAGCCCAGAAATAACAGGTTCAATTTTAAATGAACATATTTTTTTTATCACATAATAATAGTTTTATCCAAATTTAGTGCAAAGATCGAAGAGAGATATAGGCACACACGATTTGATACTGGTTCACTCAACAAGAGCTACATCTGGTTCCACCTTACACAAGGTGGTTTCCACTATATCAAAACAAAACTTTACAAAATTTCTTGGTTCTTGAACCCTCCAAGAACAAAGAACACAATGCTAAAAAACTCTATTCCAGCACCAACCACACTTCAAGAAACCCTATCAAGAAGTGTCATAACAAACACCCTTACAAAAGAAAGTTATAGGAATGAAAACACCTAATTTGCAGATGCAAGAAACCAAAACAGAACTGACTTTCTGCAGCACCACTGTGACAAAACCTGGAATCTCAAATCAAGAGTTGCTAGCACAAGAACACTTGTAGTTTTTGAGAGAAACTTTCAAAAACCAAAAATGATTTCAAACTATCACTAAAAACACTTAAAACTGTATTCAAAAAGGTAATTTCTAAGTTTTTTCCGATATGAAATACACTTCTCCTTTTATAGCTTTTAGATCAAAACAATTTTTCAAAAAACAGTTAAAAGTTTTTATAAAAATAACAAATTGAAGTCTAAATAAATAGATTACTTTTTGAAAATACAGTTGGTGGTTACATAACCACTTCCATATTAGTTTATAATGGTAACAATGAGCTGAACTGATTTGGTCCCAAAATAGAATTTTGAAAAAACTTTTAAAAAGGACTTAGCAATTTTTTCACCACTACAAAAATGAATCTATTGTCAAAACAATAGATTTATTTTGTGTGCAGTATGCTAGTTTTGAAAATCTTAAAACAGCTTTTGATAAAAAATTTGTAATCAATCCTTATGCTTGACCTCATCATCTTGGTTATGAGATATAAGATAGATCACAATGCATAAGACATATTTAAACAACCTCTAACCTAATATAGATCATGAATTATATAACAACAAGCTTCAAAGCGATTTTCTACATCAAACATACTCTTTGACATGTTGTCAAGAATCTTCATCTATCTTCAACAACAACAACCACTAGGTTTTATCTCTGCCAATCCTCAGCTAGTGTGTAAGCTGAACAAAGCTATTTACGGCCTCAAACAAGCACCTTGTTCATGGTACAAAAAGCTAAGTATCACTCTTCAACGTCTTGGTTTTAATTCCACAACTAGTGATCCATCACTGTTTGTTCGTTTTACTCATTCTTCTTCTTTGTTTGTACTTATATATGCAGATGATATTATTATCATTGGATTTGTACCTACTGATATTATGGCTTTTATTTCCACTCTCAATTCTGCTTTTGCTTTAAAGGATTTGGGTCCTCTGCATCACTTCCTTGGTATTGATGTATCCACTCTTCATGATGGATTTTTACATTTATCGCAACTTCACTATATTCAAATTCTTCTTCAACGAACACACATGCTTGAGTCCCATCTGTAACCTACACCCATGATTACCAATTAAAAGTTTCCACAAAATGCTTCTGCATCTTTTTCTTATCCGTCTTTATTCAGATCCATAGTGGGTGCTCTTCAAAATGTGCTCATCACACGTCGAACACTCACGTTTTCTATGAATAAAGTATCTTAGTTCATGCACAGTCCTCAAGAGAATCATTGGAAGGTAGTCAAACAGATCCTAAGGTATCTCAAAGGCACATTAGATCATAGGCTTATTATCAAACATAACACCAATACCACGATCTAGGACTTCTGTGACTCAGACAGGTCTAGTGATATAGATGACATAAAAAATCTACAACATGATACTATATGTATTTTGGCTATAATATTGTCTCATAGTCTTCTCACAAATAAAAGGTTGTCTCTAGAAACAACACTGAAGCAGAGTATTGTGGGATTGTTGTTGTCCTGACTGATATTATATGACTTCAATCTTTATTAACTGAACTTCGTATCTCCTTTACAATGCCAACAATTTTCTTTGATGACCTTGGAGCGGTTATGCTTTCAGCTAATCCTGTCATGCACACAAGGTCCAAGCACTTTGAGATAGACATTCACTTTGTCTGTGATCGCATAACGAAAGCATATTTCTCTCATTCATATACCTGCTCGTTTTCAACTTGCTGATGTATTTATAAAGCCTATTTTTGGTCTCAATTTTACTTCTATACGCAATAAACTTATGGTTTAGGAAAAACCTATCATAAGTTTACGGGAGATGTTAAACATATTACCTAAGTTGGTTATTATTCTCAGTTTATCTCTATCTTTGTTTTTCACATTTGTGTATGGGTTCATTCACTTTTCAATATATGAATTTTTACTCTTTTCTATCTATATGACTTCTGGTCATTCTCTCTCCTATTAACAATTCTAAATATATCTTAGTTAAATATTTGAATGTTTTAAAAATACTATTAAGGGGTAAAAAAACTAATATTTCATCTTTTTAATAATAACTATAATTTAAGATTTTTGTATTAGGATTAAGAAAATTAAAAAATGTATCACTTAAAGTCAATTTTCTTTATAAACGCGTTACTTATATCATATAAATACAAAGCTCAATGTATTTTATTTGGGAAAAACTAATAATATTTTAATTAAAATCGAGAATATTAATAATTTTTTAAAAATGTTAAAACTATACAGTAATGTTAGGATGAAGATAGTAAATGAATAGAAAATCAATTATTAAAAACTAATTACTTAGCAAAGTAGGGTGGCACCACAACGAAAGAGATAAGAAGCCTATAGATGTTGTAGGTGTTGAGAAAGGGTTGGTCTGAAACAAATGGGCTCAATTACAAAATATATTATAATAATGTTATGTGTATAGGAAAGGCTTTGAAGTAGGAAAAAGTTCAACTCTAGAGAAGTAATTACGTCAACCAATTTTTTTATTCCAAACTTAGGTATGAGTTTTAATTATATAAAAAATATTTATCTAATGCACATTATAATTAATTCTTGAAGATTTTCATTAATTTTTGAAATATCAATTGATAAAAATAAGATCATCCTCATAACATATAAATAAATAAAAAATAATTTTATAAAATAATTTTATAAGATTAAATTATATTTAAAATTATTTAAAATAATATGAGAATTGTTTAAAATTTATTAAAATAATCACAAAATTTAAACTCCTAAAATTATCAAGAAGCCTCACAATTCAACCTTGAACATCTACAGCTGAAGCCATTTAAGCCACAAGGAAGGATAATATGTAGTTTACATATCTGAATTTAAATGAAATCATAACTTGAAAATTGTTTATTGTACCAAAAAGAGAAAAACATTAAATAAATAAAACAGAACCCCATTTATTAAAGCAGCATTTATAGCAACTGAAATATTCTTTTATTTATATTTTTATATGATAATACATTTATGTCAATAAAGAAAGCCAGAGCTGCGGGTTACATGTTCCTCCTTGCAACCTCCTCAGCTCCCTCACACTTATAATAAACAAAACAAAGAAAAAAAAAGGAGTTGCTAATGTTGGGTAATTAATATACCAACATTGCCCATACATTAAATAATTCACATTTAATGCAAACACCCCCCACTTACATTTATATTAATTATTATTATTATTATATAAATAACCTTCCTAAAACTATATTTTAACTTTTTTTAACCTAACCCTAATCCAAAACTTTCCCAGGAAAATAGAGGAAAGTTAGAAGCAGGGAAGAAACTGAAACAAACAAACGACTCAAAAATATTAAGAGTATTGTTATTTTCCTTTTTTTTAGACTCTGAAATTCTTGCCCGTGAAGGTTTGTCCAAACTGCCAATTAGGTGGTGCCACGTTCCAAGAGGTTGAGGTGCGACGGTCACTGCCGGTAATCCTAAAAGAGAGGGTCTGGCCCACCAAAACTGCATTGGATTGCCAATTTTGCCCCCAGTTACGGCTCATGCTCAGCCACGCGGTTTTGCTTCCTTTAACACTCACGCGCACGATATCCCCTGCACCCGCGACGTTGGTGATCAGCACCAGGTTGAAGTAACGGAAACCGTTGATTGTGAATCTGATGCCCCCTGTTTTTCTGCATGCCACCCTGCACCCACAAATCAAATCATTCATTATTTTAATTTCATACTTTTCTTTCAAATTGTAAATAATTTATTTATTAAACTAATAAAATGATTTTTTTTTGTTATATTGCTGTGATTCTATTTTTGGTAAGTTTAATTTATCGGTATCGGACTTCAAACTTTAGCCCCTGATTTTCTGGAATTTAATAATTTTTTTTGGGGGTTGGTTTTACTAACATGCTCTTGAAGTAGTGAGGAATTTGCAGATTTGGTAATGGTGTCATCTTGTAGAACTGACAACACATTATTCTTACAAATAGTGTTCAAATTAAAACCTCTTTCACAAAATTAACTAAAAGTTTAATAGTTACCAATGAATCATGTATTTGATTAGTGTCAATTAAAAGCTTTTGTGACCGTTTTATGGTGTCTTCACCCACACAAAATTAGTGTTATATGTGTTTAATTTTGTGTAGATTTGATGATAACTCATGAAAGGGAACATGAATGCAACCTAACTTATAAGATGCATTGCAACTTGTTTGAAGGCACAACTGGTTTGTGTTGGTTTGTGCTGTGTAGTGGACAAAATATCTGACTGGGGATTCTGATAAAAACTGCTGTAGAGGTTCTGATAGAAGATTTTGTTTGTTTTCCCAAGAAAATGAGGGCACAAGGAAGAAAACATGAAAAGAGTTCTGAATATTTGTGTAAAGAATGCAAATTCATGGTTTTAGTAGAATTCAACTCTATGATGGGAACTTGTAGCAGTTTTAACGCTCATCTTCAACAATTGTTTCTTTTCTAATAGAAAGAGAAAATAAAACTTTAGATATTAAGTCATTAAAAAACTCCATGGTGTAAACACACATAAGAACTCAATAGCAAAAGTAAAAGTAAAAATATCACAAATATAAAATTCATTTCACGTTCATTTTTTCAATTATATTGTTTAATACGTCTGCACAGTATATTTATAAACACAAAAATAAATAACGTTATCATCTCATTATTGATTAAATTATTGCCAACTTTAAAACTCTTAAATGTTTGTTGGGATATTATTATAGAAAACATTTTATTTTACTTAGTCAAAAACTTAAAAGATTAAAAGAAAAACAATTATAAGTTTAGGTTGTAATTTTAAACATAATGTTTGAATAATTTTAAAAATATTTATGAGCTTTTCAGCGTAAACTTTTTTTTTTCTGATTTTTTAATAATTAAATATTCTCACGGTTTTCCTACATTTTCTTGGCACCCAAACGGTGAAAACACATTCAAAGGAGAAAACTTGAAAGCACCCAATTAAGGTACTCACAAGAAGGGTGGCGGGACTTACCGGCGAAAGGCGACGGGGACGATTCCGGCGCGGTACTGGGCGATCTTGAGGAACATTGGCATGGCGAGGTCGAAGTGGGGGCGAGGAGGGTTGCACCAGCCGCCATTGTCATTGGGAAGAGCGAAGTTGGGAGGGCAGAAGTTGGTGGCGGTGATCAAGATCGAAGGGTTGCCGGGGTTGCACCACCGCGGATCCTGGTCGCACTTGATCTCGAAGCACGCGCCGCAGCTCAAACCGTTGTTGAACAGTGCTGTGCTCAGTGCCGCCGTGTTCACGCCGTAGCCTTGGCTGTACAGGTTCCCGTACCCACAAGCACCACCTGAAGTAGCAAAAAGAAGAAAATCGTTTAAGGGTTGTGTTGAAAATTAAAAAAAAGAATTTTGCTGGTTGTTTGAGTTATGTTGTGGAGATTTTTAAGAAGGGTATGAGGTTTTGTTTTGTTTTTCTCACTGGAGGGTGATTGGGTTGAGATTTTACAGATTTGGGTGGGAGGAAATGGATGATTTTAGTTGTGTAAGAGGTTTTGAGTTTGAGGTAAGGTTTTAAAACACTGTATGTAACTTCAATTGTGTGTGACAGAAATATCAAGGTTTTTGTGGTTCTAACATTACAATTGTGGTTACATTAGCTGCATTCATGTGTAGTTTTTCTCTTTATCAAAGAGAGTTGTGAAAAAAAATTGCCGCTTTGAGCATAATTTAAAGGCTTGAATCAAGAAAAGGACGAAAGAGAACACTTTTGGGAAAAATTAAGGAGAAAGGTGAATGGGTTTGGGAAATTAGTCATAAAAGAGGAAAATTTGATGGGTAAAAGAATGATGGTTTGGTTTGGAATCAAAATGGTTTTAAGAGAGTAGTACAAAATTGAAAATGCAACATGAAAATTGTTGATAAACATAAGGGTAGTAGAAACAGAGAAAAACAGAGGAAACAGAGAAAAACAGAGGTGAGATGTAATGGGGGATGATGAAGAATGAGAGGAAGAGCAGGGTTTTACCCATTGTTCCAGAGGCATCACTGCCACCATAGAAAGTGGCATGAGCACTCTGCCAGGAGCCACCGGTGTAAACTCCAGGTATTCTTGCACTTGTTGAAACAAAAAGAGAGGCCAATGAAGCAATGTATAGGAAAACAATGGCAGCCATTGCAAGAGAGAGAGAGAGAGAGAGAGTGGAGGAGTGTTGGTTTTGTTGATTTGAGAGTGGATGGAAAGTGAGAAGGGAAGGGGGTACTTATGGAGAGGGAGGGCAAGGAGTGTGGAGAATTATGTGCTGGACTTACAGGTGCAGTAGTTTCTTAACCAGATATTACTGTCAAAGTAACTTAAGCTTCTTTTCACTTCCTTGCTTTGTCTCTTTCTTTTTTTTCTCTGTGAGACCTTATTTTGAGGCTACTTTCCTTTTTCTTCATATCTTTTTCCAGCAATAATTTAATTGGTTAAAGTATTTTTTTTCCCTTTTTCTTTTTCTGCAAGGAATGTTCTGGTGACCCTATTAATTTATGGACCATGAATTGGTATGCATGTGCATCACACATGCTCGTCCCTCATGTTAAAACTGTTTGGGCGAGTGACAGAGGCAAGTTGAGGCACCACTTGATTCATCATGGAAAGACATGGCAAAAATTTGACGTGAAATAAGGAAGAACCCTTCTTCATTTCACACCAAAACCATGATTATTCATGTTCTCCACAACACAAGCAAAGTGCAGTCCCTTTTAGCTTATCTCATCACAAAAAGTTCTTTAACTTCCAATTTTTGTCCTTCACCAATAAAAATTACTACTGCTTCTTTCAATCCAGATCAACTCTCTCATTGGAACCGTAATAGGTAGAACAATGCGTGTTTTGTTAAGTGTTTTCAATGATGATTACGTTAAATTTGAAGTATTGTAACTTGTATTTTTTTTTATATAAATTTAACGTAAAAAAAATGTTTGATCAGAAAAAAAGAATACTGATATATTGATTATATACACTAGATTACAATTTAAAAAAAATAAAATAAATAAATATATATATAAGGAACATATAAATAAAATAAATATATATTAAAAAGAACATATAAATAAGGAACTTTTGCTTTCTCTCTCAACTTGTTTGACCTGGAATAATAAATATCAAGTGAAAGTTCATATGGTATCATCTTTCATCTGTTTTCTTCTAAGTACTTATTTTCCATTAATGGATTAATGCTAACCCTGAGTATTCCCTTTTCGTGTTTGGGGATAAGCATTATGTCATTTGTGTTTAAAACTAATTTTCAAGATATTTTCTTAAATATTCTCAAACACACTCTATAATTATAATTATCCATCAACAATGAGACCCTTGTGTGAACTTATTCCAATGGTTGTGATTCGATCATATTTTCATGTATACGTCTTAGTTAAGTATATAGAGATTATATATGCATTCAAAAGTTCATGACGTGAAATTATTTATTTTACTTTATTTTAATTTTTTTCTCATTATGGTTTGGTTTCATTCAAGAAAGTACGTAACACAAAGTTTACTTCTATTTATATGTGGTTAAATTTAAATGCTTTACTATCTTAACTTATTTTAAACAGATTTTTGTACTATTCAAAATTTAACTTATACTATTCAAAATTTTACCTCAAGTAATCAAACTTGCTTCAATCTCTATTTTTGTAATTGATTTAAGACAACTTAAAACCCGTTTTTCTTTTGTTCCCATGTGACACTTTTAAAGTTATTTAGCAACTCCGGTGTATTGGTCCACATCATCAAAATTATTAAATAATAATTGAATTAAATTTAAAGATAAAAAAATTACTAATTATATTAACTAAATTAAATACTATATTAAAAAATTAAAAAATTATTAGTATATAAAGTAGTTTCTATTATTAATAAAAAAATTTAAAATAATTTTTAAATTAGTATTTAAATTAGCTATCAAGGTTTTAGCTACTCATATTTTAGATTCTAAATTAGTCTCTAAAGTAGCTAACAACAAAAATCTTAGTAGCTAATTGTTAATACCAATTTAGAAACTATTTTATAAATTTTTATTAATAATAGAAACTACTTTAAATATTAATATTTTTTATTTTATAAAATGGTCTTAAATTTAATCAAATAATAATTAATTATTTTAATCTCTAAAGTTAGTTTATATGAAATGACTTTTTATATTGATCACTAACTAATTTAATTTAATCATGACATTGTTTACTATATTATCACTAATTTATATTTTAAAATAAAGGTGTTTAGGAATTAATCATTCAACCACACAAACGATCAATATTTACCTTTTCTAGTAGTGTGTATAGTGTTGTAAAATAAGTCAAATTTAACAAGATTTTGAGTAAATAGGTTTTACTTTAAAATTTTCAAGATATGACCTTACCCTTTTTAAAGTCTAATCTATATTAACTTATTTAAAGATATATTTAATATTATTTTTTATATAAATTAATTTATCTTAAAATATAATAGGCTAAGAAAAAAACTCCATAAAAAATTAAGTTAGGCTTTATAATAGTTGAGTTGCATTTCTCTTTATATGATAAAATAATTTTTAAGATCTAATTTGTCTTGAGATAACTTATTTTAAGCATATGATTAACAATATAACCTCTAAATAAGAGATAAATTTAATTGTTAATAACTTTTTTTTTATTAGTAATAAATAAATTATATATAAGTGGTAGAGGGGATATGAAACCCATATACACAAAATCAATTATCAATGGACCATATCAATAAAACATGATGGCAAAAGAGTATTTATATACATCATTCTCAAACTTAATTCCATCTTTCACGCACATATGTTCTTCCCTTACATGTGAATGATTTTAATATGTGAATAGTTTTAATATATTAAAAAAAACTGCAAATCAACAAAAATATTATTTATATATTACTTAAATAATGTATTAAGTCAAAGTTTTTTTTAATTTTTTTTATCTAAGTTTGACTTTTCTAACAAAAAAGAATTTCATAAAACTCCTGATTGAACTTATTTACTATAAAATATCCTAATATAGTTTGATTTGGATAAAAGTTAGATTATAGACCCTCTTGGATGACATGATCTTTTTTCTCAACTAAATTCAACTTTTTCAAGCAAGTTTTTATAGTTTGGAAATTGCAAGAAAAATATATCTGAAAATGTTTTTGGGTTTGGAAGATATACAAAGTGATTGGGTGTGAAAGTTTATATGAAATTCACTAAAAAAAAGTATTAAATAAAAATTAATTTTAGTGACAAAAAATAATGTGTCACTATATTGATTAAATTAAACATTAATTTAGAAATTAAAAAAATTATTAATATCTAAAGTAGTTTATAAATTTATAAAGTAGTTTCTAAATTAGTATTTAATTAGCTACCAAAGTTTTATCTACCATTAACTAATTAGATACTAATTTAGAAACTAGTTTATAAATTTAGAAACTACTCTTGATACCAATGATTTTTTAATCTCTAGAATAATATCTAATTTAGTCAAAATAGTAACTAATTATTTTTAGTCTCTAAAATTAGTTTTCATTTAATGATTTTCTAGTAGTGATTATTTAATAAGTGACATAATTGTGGTCCTCCATATCTAATTAATGCAGTCTAGAAGTTGCTAAAAGTTGTATTTTTAGATGATAATAATATGTGTGATTTTCTGAAAAGAACGTTTGAAGCCTAGGGTATAAATCATGCATGTGTTTGACTTAATATGCTTTCTTTTATCATAAGATAATGGTAAATACAAAATGATAAATTGTGTCACACACACATAGAGTAGCTAAATGATAAATCATTGTGAAGTTACAAAAGAATCAACACAAAAGTGTTTAGTCTTTCATACAAAGGCAAAAAGAAAGAAGTCCAAAAAAGAAAAGAAAAAACTAAAATAACTAAGATGCTATATTTTTCAAACGTATTCCACTGTGTGAAGCTTCATTGTTTCCCCTTGAAGTTTGGATTCTTTTACAAGTTTCTTTACTCTAAGGATCTAAAAAATATATTCTATCTCTGATACTGTTCACACTTTTTCAATTTCCAACTTTCTAGAATTCTCAAATTTTGTTTCCAGATTTATGACAAACTCTATTTCTTCATATTTTTGTAGATGATTTATTTCAAGACAACATTTTGCCCCTTTTCATGCAATAGATGATCTAACTTATGCATTAAAATATCTATACTTTTGTTTTTTTTTATTTCTTTTTTTTTTGTTGTCTTATTCCTTTCTTTTTTTTCTAATGTTTTTAATAATAGGTAAATATCATGAGGAGGTAAGCTAAAAATGAGGTACGACCTCACACTTATCCAAGAATCTATTCCCAAAATAATTTCAAAGCTCATTTATCCTCCAAGGTAGGGACAAATATGATATTTTTTTGTTTTGTTTTAAGGTTTATATTAAGGGTTAAAAACAAGAAAATGATACATGCTCAAAGGGGCTAATAAGTGGATTATCATGAAGGTATGCTAATATGGCTAAGTGGCTTAGTTTTAACAAAAAAAATGCGTCAATCATATTAATTGATGCACGTAAAACACAGTTGCAAACCAAATAATGAAATTAAGTTTTAGAGTATGAGAAAACACGAGTGAAAACATACTTAAAAGAGCATTAGATGGTCCATGAGACGATTCATTAGACAATTGATCAATAAGGTTCAAAATCCCACCAGGGACAATCTTATCATAAAATATTTAACCCATAATTTCTCTTAACCAATTTATTTATCAACTTTTAAGGAAATCCAACCAACATAAATCAAGAAATTAAAATTTTCAATAATTTTGAAAATGTCAGCCATTAGACAATCCTAGAAAGGCCAATTTGTATTTCAATTGAATCAAATAAAAACAAAGTAAATCAAACAAACAAAAGAAAAATAAAAGACAAATCCTAAAATTATTAATCTCCTCACCCTCTCTTAAAGAATAAATTGTCCTTATTGTAAAAGAAATCAAATGAACATGTAAGATAAAAAATGGGAAAAGAAGAACTTTCTCGTCAAGCTTGAAGTAAATTAAGAACTCTAGCTAAACTTCTCAACCATCTCATTTGCCATAAAAGACCAAGATCCTATGTACATTTTGATGCAAAAATGATGTCTGCTAGAAGGTATAGCCAAAGCATACAGAACCTTGGTGTAGACAAGTTTTTTGTGAAGAACCCTTGTGCAATAAGGTGGAATGAAAGGGGTTAGGAGGCAAATGTAGTGAAGATAAAGATGGTTCCATGAGTGGGTGGTGGTGGATGAAGAATAATTGTGTGCATCTAACTGATACAATGTGGATGGTCTAATGGAGTTATCTGATATAGGACCATCAATGGGTAGCTGTAATGGAATTTTTCCTAAAGGGTGGGAAAACAAGTTTGAGTTGATAGAATATGAGCATTTAAGGTTATGCTTAGGTGGAGGTGAAGATGGATTAATTTGGGTAATATGGTGGTGGAAGGTGTTACTAGATGGTCTGGCTATGGTAGACGGTTCATGTGTGGTAGGTAAAGGAATGGGTGTTACCCCAAGAGGTGGTGATAGTTGTGCATGTGGCGTTTATAAAACTTCATAGACGAGACAACAATGTCCTCTTCATCTAAGCTATCATCGTCTACTTGGATGACTTATATTGTTTTCTCCTCTTCTAGTGATCTTGGCTGCATAATAGAAACTAAAGCAGAGTTATCAATAATGATTGTGATGAAAATTGTATATTCTGTAAATGTTGATATTTTTGTACCAGACCTTGTATCAAAATCTTCACAATTACAAGTTAAACAATAATTTATTTCAGCACATGCGTTACACTTAGACGAATTGCAACATAAATGACAAGTGTAATTAGTACTAAAATCATTTAAATCCAGGATACGAAGTTATTCCAACTCTACCAGTGGTGGCTGGACAATAGAAGGTAGTGGTCCAGAGATCTCAACAACCTATAAATCAATTGTGTCAGCTTTATAAATAGTTGTTATGATTGTGTTTGTGCACTCTGGTGTATTAGATGATGTTGTGTAGAAGTACCAACGTCTACAACATAGGTTGTATCAGCAAGCGATATTGCGTTATTTATTTTAACACATGCTTTACACAGAAATATTAGAACATGAGGTACACAACAGACTAGCCAAGTTAGATTTATTTGTAGTTAATGTAATTTGGCCTTTGTTAGTTGCCTCGTCTGATGCATTAATATCAGAACCTATGGCACAATCATAATATACACAATCAGATATTATATATTCATTTATTTTATTGCAGGTCTTACATATAAATAAATGAGAACATAAATCAAAATTGTAAGCATTGGTGGAATAAAAGAAATCACATTGTTTAAAAGTTCCAGCAAATTGTGATCAACAAACCCATAACGTATATCAATCTTGGAAATTGATGGGTTTTCAAAAGGATGTTTTAAAGTGTTTAATATGTTAAATTGCGTTAGACGGTCACCAAATTCCATGGTGAATGTGCCAACATGAAACTCAATCTTAGTTCAACTTGTCTTCAAGAAAAGGTCCGCCCAAGATGATGGTCTCCATTGTGTGAATGATCTCTTTTCATGTCTAATATGTACAAATTTGCAGAAAAATTAGGTCATCAACTCACACCTGCACGTCTTTTATAAGTTTTATTGAATGGACTATGCTTCTATTGGCTAACTGAATTTCAACACATATAGTTTTTGTTCTTGCAGGTTGACCTGGTCGCCAGTTGACCCTAGGAACAAGTTGTGACTTCGTCTACCTCTGCTAGAATTTGCTCTTTCCCTGGGGTGTTGTAACGTGGCTCCGTTTGAAACAAAGGGGGCCCTACCTGTTGATTGCACTCCGACGATCAAGTCAGTATTGGGCTAAGAAACAATTAGTAAGTAAGCAAATAGTTTTTGTCTTAGAAACGGTGTACCTTTACCAGGGATTTCAAGTCCCTTTTATAGACTACTCTTAGGTTACTCCTTGTAACTACCATTCTCTCACAAGAACCTTATCTCGAGTGAAAGTAGGTTTGATAGGCGGAGAGTCTGTTACAACACAATCTTAGTGCAAAAACCTCCCAAAATCTCCCTCCTTGGAGTGCATAATCTTAACAACATGGCTGCCAGGGTACCAACTTATGTATCAGCATCATGTGGCCCATCTGTCACTGTAGGCACTCTAGCCTTTACGTATCATGTATGCAGCTTACCCCTGAAAACCCTAGCGCTCTTGGACCTAGGCGTCTTTAGGGGATATTTACTTGTGCTAGACCCAAATGTACTATACACACCACATGCACTTTCTCGCTGATTAGGCCTTACATATATACGCGTTTCAACACACGCCTTTTTGTGGCCCACTTACGTGGCCCATTAACTCGACCAGACCACCGAGCAGATCTGCTTCACACAGGTGCCGATGTTCGATCACCTGAGCACCGAGCCCAGTGCTCTAGTCTAGTACACAAGGCCCCCAGGCTCGAGCTGAAACTTGTTTCTGTGCAGAGGCTAATTGGTAGCCCATACTTAAGTAGTGTGATCTTCATGATTAATCAATGGTAAACTTATGCTTTGGGGTACCTGAGCTCAGAGCCTCTCTGGTCAATAGGTCCTGTTGTACGAATTGCTTTGCTTTATCTGTACATACTCCCTAAAGGGAGGCTTCACTGTGGTTCGTGCCAATACAATGGCAAGCGGCGACCAATGTTACCTGAGCTCTCTGAGCAAGAGGTATTCCCGCCTGAATCGCTATGAACCTTACTGCTGCCTAAAGGGAGATTTCACTGTGGCTCGCTATGAACCTTACTTCTCCACTCTTGGAATCTTACCAAGGGGAGATTTTACTGTGGTTCGCTATGAACCTTACTGATCCCACTCTTGGAATCTTACCAAGGGGAGATTTTACTATGGTTCGCTATGAACCTTACTGCTCCCACTCTTGGAATCTTTCCAAGGGGAGATTTTACTGAGGTTTGCTATGAACCTTACTATTCCCACTCTTGGAATCTTACCAAGGGGATATTTCATTGAGGTTCGCTATGAACCTTACTGTTCCCACTCTTGGAATCTTACCAAGAGGATATTTTACTGAAGTTCGCTATGAACCTTACTGTTCCCACTCTTGAAATCTTACCAAGGGGATATTTTACTGAGGTTCACTATGAACCCTACTGCTCCCACTCTTGGAATCTTACCAAGGGGAGATTTTGCTCCCACTCTTTGAATCTTACAAAGGAGAGGCTCACTATGAACCCTACTGTTCCCACTCTTGGAATCTTACTAAGGGGAGATTCGCTATGAATCCGACTGTTCCCACTCGTGGAATCTTACCAAGGGGGGGTTTTACTGAGGTTCGCCATGAACCTTACTATTCCTATTCTTGGAATCTTACCAAGGGGAGGTTCGCTATGAACCCTACTGTTCCCACTCTTGCAATCTTACCAAGGAGAGGTTCGCTTTGAACCTTACTGTTCCCACTCTTGGAATCTTCCCAAGGGGATATTTTACTGTTATCACGATATACTGTAAGCATATTTTTCAAGTAACCTTTTATTGGGCGAATGATAAGTGTCTAATTTCAGTAATATTTCATATTAAAATATAGGCACTTATGAGGATTTATTGCTAATTTACATATAAAATAATCCCTAATTTATGAATTTATACCTTTTTACATTTTTTA
>Ga0123342_1003887_pt1 | contig 23475 bp, 15 predicted proteins | sample Turbeawhitnodule_FD_89960 | JGI IMG/M metagenome (GOLD analysis project Ga0123342, IMG submission 89960) | Root nodule microbial communities of legume samples collected from Mexico - Turtle bean Mexico white nodule | ecosystem: Host-associated > Plants > Roots > Nodule | place: Mexico: Nepantla... | reverse complement strand
TTTCAATTCTCAATCACAAACACTTTCAACAAATTATTCACCTTAAAATCAATATAAAAGATTCAAAATCAACCATTCCAGTCAATATATTACTTTACTCTTCAAAAGAGACAATCCTGCAAGAAAAAACAATTGGAATTGATGACCACGTCACCTCCACATCCAAAATCTTCTAACCTAGGGTTTTATTGAAAATAATAAGACCAGCTTCCCTTACCTAAACTTTAGCTGATGCTCACTAAGAGCTCCAAATCTACCCAAAAGCTTAAAAAGCTTAAAGGTAATTAACTTGCACCACAGAGTCCTAATCAAAATTTAACTATATAACTAGGAGCTTGAGTTAACAGAGATTAACCCTAAAGCTAAAAGAGTCACATGTAAAACTCATGTAGAAATTTGACTCAAAGAAAAGGGCAAAAAATGAACTTACTCTGTTTAGGATTTTGATCGGGCAATCTTGTAGAGTTCATTGTCAGGAGTCCAATGGCAGACTCCGATCGTCAAACTGATAACTGAGGATGTCAGAATCATAGAGAGAAGGAGAGGAAAGGAAAATGGTACAAAAATAATTACTCTAGCAATCTTGTAGTCTTCGCTGCCAGGAGTCTAATGGCGTACTCTGGTCGTCAAACAGATGAACGAGGAGATTAGAATCTTAGAGAGAGAAGGGAAAGAAGGGAGAAGGGAAACTTTTAGAGAGATGGTGGTTATTTTAAAATAAAACATGAATAACTGAATTTTCTATTTATATGTCATTTTCATTCTAATAATAAAATATTCAGGTATCATTTAAAATATACCACTTCTACTCTAAGGTTATTTTCTAGATACTTACATTACTCACAATCAATGCATCCCTCACACAAATGAAGAGAAGCTCATGGAAAGCCAGTTCATCAATGTGATTTGTTCTTGAACGAGGTTGGAACAAAAAGAACGATTCAAACACTGATTTGAATACTCCTCGGTCGGTCGGCCTTCCTTTCTCTCAAAGCGGGCTCCTCACTCTCCTTTCGTTGTTCTGTCTCCCGATCTCCAAGAAGACCAGACTCGAATGGTACCTGCAAAAGGCACTCTAACGCCCTACTCAAAATTCAATATTCGACACTCGGTATCCTAAACACTGTATAATGACGTACCTGATTCTTGAAATCTTATATTAGGCCGGATTAGAGAGTTGGATCATGCTTACCTAGTGTGTGATCGCTGATTAATCTCATTAATCCTGCTTAGTAGTAATGGTCTTTATGGTGTCGGTCGACTTGCCAAGTCATTACAAATTTTGCTTAGTAGTACATGATTTTTCCAATTTTGCCTCTATTTTGTTTTGCATGCATAGGTGAATCGTGCTTCTTTTTAAAGAACCATGCATGATTTCATATTCCTTTTAATACATTTTTTTACGTTTTTTTACATTTTTTTATTAATAAAAATTATACTTCATTACAAATATTAGTTATTACATAAATCTAACTAACAAAATATTTTAATAAAATTAAATTAATAATAAAATAAAATTTTAACACAAAATATATAGTTATTTAATGAACAAATTATATAATAAAAATTATTATTATAAATATAATAATACTATTTATATTTAATATCAAATTATTTCGAATTATAATTTTTAAACGTATGAATATTTAAATTATTTATTTATATATAAAAATTTACAATATTTACATATATATTCATAATTTTACATGTAAATTATTTTTTGTCAAGTAACTCGTTTTTTTTTAAATTAATTATTCAACTATATCGGAAATAACTTACATAATTTTAGTTCACTCAAATTTACACAAAAATATATAATATTTGATTATTCTATTTTCTTAAAGATAAAGATAAATTTGTAATCTTACATTTTACACATTTACAAAAAATTAAAATACTCTCACAACCATTACTTCACTCTTAAATTTCAATGAATTTTCTTCACAAATTCATTCTAACATACCTCGATCCAAAAAACACTCACTTTCTTCACATTTTTCTTTCAAATCCTCACACTTTCGTTCTTCAATCCAAACACAAATATGACATTGAGCAAAACATTTACTTTTTGCACCACCTCTAGATATTTGAACCATGTACCTTTAGAAGTCGAAAGGAATTGAAGCACTTTTGTATACATAAAATTATTACCTTTAATATTTAATACATTTTTATTCAATGAATTGCTACTTCAACTAATAACACATATCTACCAACTATTTTGATGAAGTCGATAATTAGTCAGGTAGTTAACACTGTTAATTACTTTATATTTGAAACTTCACATATTTACACTAGAATAACAATATATTTAAAGAAAAAAAAATTACAACATTTAACATTGTAAGCAATAAGCATCAAAACTAATCTTAACTTCTTTGTCAATATTCAACTCTTGATTTTATAATTAGATAGTTCATCCATCTTACTTGTTTATTTTTCTGTATTGATAGTTTTGCTTACTATTTTTGTTTACATTTCATTCATTGTTCACATTTTTCTGTATTTAATAATAAAATGAGTTATTTTTCTTTAGAAATAAACAACTTTTACATATTCATAAATTTAAAAATTATAATTAAAAAATAAATATGTATTAAATGTAAATAGGTATAATTTAAAAATTATAATTAAAAAATAAATATGTATTAAATGTAAATAGGTATAATTTAAAAATTATAATTAAAAAATTATGTATTCAACAAATTAAATAAAAACAGAACTTCAAGTAATATTTTAAAATATTAAATATTTACTACAAAATTAAAAAATAAATCAAATCTTATATAAATAAAAAAATATTATTTTTTAATATTAAAAAGCCTCCAGTAATGAAAAATAGAAAATACTACAACAATGATAATGTAATGTAAGTAACAATAGAGAAGAATTTCATTAACAAATTATAATAAAATAAATTATAACTCAAACATAATAATTATAAAAAAAAATATTAATATAAACATAACAATAAATTAAATAAAAATACAATTTTAAATAATTTCTTAAAATATTAAACATGTACTATAAAATTGAAAAATAAATCATATCTAATATAAATAAATAAAAAATATTATTTTCTAATATTGAAAACCCTGTAGTAATGGAAAATAAAAAATACTACAACAACAAAAATTAACATAATTAATAATAGAAAATAATTTCATAAAAATTATAATTAAATAAATTATAACTCATAAACATATTAATTATACACAAAAATATATTAATATAAACACAACAATAAACGAAATAAAATTCAATTAATTTTTTAAAATATTAAACATATACTATAAAATTGAAAAATAAATCACATCTTATATGAAAAAAAAAAACTATTTTTTAATATTAAAAAATCTTACGACAAATGCAGAAAGAATTTATAAAACAAATCAAAGTATAATTTCCTTTATTTTAAAATTGCACAAATATTTTCATAATAGGAATTGAATTCACATAATTATTTTGATGTCTTTTTTTTTTCACAAACATATGTCTTTTTCAATTTGTTACAAACTCCAATTATTAACATAAACATATATAAGTTAATAGAAAATAAAAAAATACTACAACAACAAAAATATAACATAATTAACAATAAAAAAGATTTTATAAAAAATTATAATAAAAAATAAGAAAAAAACGTATTAATAGAATAATTTATAATTTAATAATTAATTATTATTATTATTATTTTGTTTTATTAAATTATTTGTGTTAAGTTAAATTTATTTAATAACTAATATTTATAATGAAGGGTAGTTTTTATTAATAAAAAATATAAAAATACGTGAAAAATGTATTAAAAAATGAAATTATAAAGGCTACAAATAAAACTATTTATAAAAGTTAAATAACAACTTTAACAATGTTGAAAACGAAAAATAACTTAATACAATCATTATTTCGTTGATGATGTTTAATTTGATTCATTCGATCTTTCAGTCGATTCATTCTTTCATCAACCCTATTAAAACGAGTGTTCATTTCAACCTCATGCTCGTCATACTTTCCTAAATGTTTTGAATCTCGCCCCAAATTTGGGTTAACATTTGCACTTCATGGGGGATTTGATAGCTGAGGTTGACCACCTTGAATACATTCTTCTAGAAATGGTAGGTCTTCATCATCTTCTTCGTCTTGCTCGTCAACCCTACCAAGTTGCCAAACACCATTTATGTGGAAGATATTCAACTTCCTCATACTTTTCTACCCAAAGTAGTGATTCCATCCTAGTATCATTGATGCATCGTTTGACAAGTCCAACCCATATACCAACATGATTCGTGTACCTTTTCACGAATCATGGATGACAGGGTCACTACTCGATCAAAATTTACTTCCTCAAGGGTGGTATCAGGGGTTAACTTAATACCATCACACCTCATATTTGCCACGTTTCAATCTGTTGTGAGCTAATCACAATAGAAAGATCACCAATTGCTGTGAACTTCAGATTTCTATAAAATACTCTGGCTAAGTTCTCATAATATGGAAGTTTCATACCAAGGAATGGTTGTAATCCTTGAAAATTCAAATGTTGTTGAAACTGAAACCTAGGTGTGGTAAAAATTGGAAAATGCATCACTTTCGGTGATAAGACTAGTCTCCCGTGAATTTTTTTCTCATACACCACCATCTGATGTTTTGAACTAAAATAATGTGAATAATCCAAAACTTCCTCAATCCCCGTTGCTTGGGAATTGGGAACTGAAACATCATGTGTTGGAGTTTTACCCTTACAGGTTTTTTACCTCTTCATGGATGAAGAGTCCATGGATTATAAAGTTATAGCCTATTATGAACAATTTTATAGGATAGTGACCAAATTAATAATATCATACCAATAAAAAGAAGAAAAATATGAATCATTTAAAGACTTTGATAAACAACACAATTAAAACAACAGACTTTGATAAACAACACAATGATTTAAAGACCCAAATAAACAACACAACCATACTAAAATGAAATACAACTTAAACACCATTCAATTATGTCGAGTCATCATATTAAACAACTTTGTCATCCTTCATTGGGAAGGTAATCCAAATAGTTGATTGACCCTAACTGAGTTTTCACACTAGAAGTCGTAGCATTGGTCCATGAGATTTTCATCACTAATGCTCATGTCAACCAGCAAAGATCAGATATCAGACTCAGAGTACTGGTAGGACGCTATGCAGCATTCATGATGTACATGCTCACCATAATAGTCGGTGCATTGTCCGAAGTCTGCAGTTATCTTGTGTTGCGGTCGCCTATGTATGAGTAATGGCCACTTCATTACCATGCTTCATGTAGGACCCAAAAACCGCAAGGTTGTTGTTTAACATGGAAAACTGATTTTCAATTACATCCACCATGGATGCTTTTCTCTTTGATCCCTTTGATAAAGACGTCCCACTCGTTGCTTAAGAGGATGCAGATGGAGTATTACCTAGACTGTTAGTTCATTCAACATGTGATCTAGGTGAGCAGGGAACATCCTCATCAGGAGCATCAAACTCTGGTGGCTCCGGTATGTAATCCATGTTATTATCACTTAGATTCACACGTATATTTTTCGTTTGGCCATGTTTGGTTGCCTATCGAGGTGTCCTCCCAACATTTCCGGTGGCTCTGTCATTCAACCACAACTCCTCCGTAAGGTCATAATTGTTGATGGAATTGACACGCCATTTACCAGCAGAAGGTTTTGCCTTTAACCAATAATGTTAGTAAAAATATTATTAATTGTCATGGGTTTAGGGTTTAAGGAAATGTTGTCAACTTTATTAATTACGGTACCTGGATCAAGCTATCCCAAACTTCATTTTCTGCCTCAAATAGTTTACTGATCTGATTCCATGAAAACCACTAAGAACATAAAATAAATTGTGGACCTCCTTCCACCTGTCCTTCAAACTTTTTTGACGATTTTTTACACGATTTTTTGTTATAGTAGGGAGTCAAACCCCATGTAATGCCATAAGAATGTTGTTATAGCCCTGTGTGGTCCAGCTACCATCAACTCTTGAACCTCGTTGTGTCTCTTCCACCATCGCACTTAGAAATGCTAAATCCATATTTGTGGTCCACTTAGTAAACTCTTTCAAATTGCCTAATGAATCTGCAACAATAATTTTACCGCGATCCATCTAAAAATTGTTATCAAAGCTAGGACCAAATAGAATAAAAAAAATTCAAAACACAATTTATTTCATAAAATTAATTGTTTACATAATGTTGCCACATTTCATTTGCTATATTGTCCCTAATTTGTAAACCTATCCTATAATCATCCTCACGAGGTTGAGCAAGTGAAACTTGTAAATCTTGTTCTAGCAATTCATGATGAACTTCTTCAATGAAAGAATCATCATTGTCCACCACGCAAAGAAAGTTATGGATAATACAACAAGCACAAACTATATTTTTCATAGTGTCCAAAGAATAATGTGGCTCTGTCCCACTAACTATAATTGGGAAACATTTTTTTCAAACTACCAAAAGTCTTTTCAATTACATTTCATAGTGACGAATGTCGATTATTAAAAAACTCTCGAGCATTTTGTTCACCTCTTTGAGAGTACTCTTTCAAAGGGTATCTAACCCCCCGATAAGGTGTTATTATTTGTCCTTTTAAGATAAAACTTATGTCGCCAAGATAGTATTTTCCTACAAACATTATGCAAACCATAATTAGTATGAAACGTCTTCAATAAAAGTTGTAATGCAAACCCAAATACCTTCTGGAACAATAAGAAAATCCTCTCGTATCAATGCATCATAGTATTCTTGAATTTGAGGTTGTTCCTTCCCACCTAGCCAAAACGTATGTGAATTTCATATCAAAATCACACGCTGTGAAAACATTTTGAGTTGACCAATCTTTTCTTCCTCAAAAACGTCGTGCATCACCATGTGAGGTGTTCACGCATACATGAGTGTCATCTATGACACCTAAACAATCCTAATATAAAAAAAAATTGATATTTGAAAAATATAATTAACAAAGACATTATGAAAAAATATAAATGAAATTTTTCATAAATGAACCTTAAAATACGAATAGAATCGGTTGTTGTGTAAGATATGAGGTTGCACAACACTGTCATCCGATTGATTTAAGAATTCTCCCTCCAACACCAAAATCGCATTCAATATGTTATGAAAGTGATGGAAAATTGTTTCTCCAAACCGATGAAAGAAGAATGAAACACTACGATTCTTTACATTATGTTCAATAATGTGGAGAAATTTAGCAAGTTGTTCTTCCACGGTTTATCGATATGCATCCTTAACAAGTCCAATTTGCCTAATTCGTTGACATAATTGAATGAATGTTTGTGGTCCATGCAAATAATGTCACGAAAACGTTCAATGTGCACCAAGTACTCCATCAGCTCTTGTCTACGTCACTCCTTTTGTGGTTCAAACTCGATAATAGAGTTTGTTGTATCACTTAACATACGCAAAAAATGTAATCCAAAAACAACGATGCAAAGGATCATCACTGATGCAACTTTTATATTCTTTTGTATTTGTTCTTGTTGTGAAATTAATTTCATGTTTGCACTCACAATATTGTTATAAATTGCAATCGTTTCATCAAAAAATTTATTCTCATCGTCCTCAAATTGTGACAACGAATTGTTGTTGTTATCCATTCCAATAATTTTCAACTCCATAATACACAACCATGTAAGAAAATTTTATTCAAATGTTGTAAATAAGATTACAAATCTTACACATTAACCATTCTTGAGTTACCATACTAGTCACAATTTTATGGTTACGGTTAGGCTTCTACTATGAGGTTAAGGGATAACGTTAGTATTAAGGTTAAGGTTATTATTTATATAAAAGATTACATAATAAATATAAAAAATTGTAACTTCATTTTTTTATTAAAATAAATAAAAAATTATTTCTTTTACTAGTTACAACAAAACTTATTTTCTACAAAAAAAAAAAAAATATAATGTAATTAATATTTTTCTCATAATAAATACCTTAAAGTTTCTTCAATTATTTTTCAAAATAGATTATAAACAAAACAACATACAGTGAATTATTTTAATTCTAAAGTTGCATATTTATTAATAAACAATGTAATTATAAAAAAAGTTGTATATCAAAAATAAATTAAATACACAATAACAATAAAGACATATATTAACTAACACAAAATTGAATATAATATTAAAGACATATATTAACTACCACAAAACTGAATAACATAAAGAGACCTTAATATTACAATTGAATTAAGCATTTCATCATTTTTACATTCATACAAGTCAAACAAACAAATTTAACTTTTATTTCTATGTGATTAAACAAATCCAACAAACTTGAAAGCTCAAAAATTTTAAGGACTAACCTGGAAGAAGAAGATTAGAAGTATTACGAAAGGATATAACTTGATTCTTTGCACCCAGCAGCTACTAAATACACCTCATCTACTATTAAAAATACTATGTAGTACTAAGCGCATGTCCACAACCACTTCCACACAACCCTAACACCAACTAACCATACCCCTACAAGCTAAGCACACATCGCAACCTATAAAGAAAGCACAACCCTAAATAGAGGATCACTAATGCACAAGCATAGCAGAAGTTCTTTTATGAATTGAATAGAACAAAAAAAACCATAAAAAACCAAACAAAACAACTCCAATGCAGAAGCACAACTTCAAACACCAAAGAGAACATGTAAAAAAATACACATAATTCATTAGGTTATGGGGATAATCAATTAGGCTATAGGGATAATCGATTAGCCATTGTTTTTAAATACCTAATTGATTATGTGTATAGTGTTATTTGGCACATAATCGATGACCCCATTGAATTTCTAAACATAATCGATTAGGTGTGTAGTCAGTTTTCATGCTTGATGATAAGTGTCTAATTTTAGTAATATTTCATATTAAAAAATAGGCACTTGTGAGAATTTATTACTAATTTACATATAAAATAATCCCTAATTTATGAATTTATACATTTTAACATTTTTTATGAACTTTATTTGAATAAGAGCATTTTATTCTCAAATTTGGTGTTAATTGCAGATTTTTAGGGAGAATTGAAGATTTGGAGTAAAGGAGAATAATTTGAGTTAAAAAGAGAAAGTTGGAAGTTCCAAAATGGAAAAAGAAACGAACTAACCCTAGAAAACTAGGATAAATAGGAGGCTAGAGGCTCAACCCTAGTGTGGCAGATTGAGAGGAAAACATCATTGAGTGAATTGTAACCCAATTGGGAGAATGGAAGGTGCTAGAAGTATGTGTGACTAATTCTACCCTTTGGGATTGAGACTAATCTGCTCAAACTCTTATGTATTGAGGTGATATCTTATATATTAATATTCAGTTCTTACTGATTATTGGGGTATTGTTTATTTACATAGGTCTTAATATTATCTATATGAACGTTCGATGTCTTTAAAATTAAATGTATGTTGAAAATCTCATTTAATAATATATAAATTAATTCTAATCTCATTTGCTAATTCAAACTTTGTGAGATTTATTAAATATATTTTGTAACCAAAACGTGTAAAGAGTATGCATGGTCAAATGGGAAGCTGTCTACACCGTTTTCGGACATGATGACTTCCAGCGATGTATATTATTGAACTACACAAAGAAATTAGGTGCACACATGAATCAAATTTAGAAGACAAATGTTGAACTTCACAAAGAAATTAGGTGCACACATGAATCAATTTTAGAAGACAAATGTTGGGTTTTTTAATAAAGGTGGAGAACTTTTGCTCTTTATTATTAAAATTAGGTTAATTTTAAAGTTAGAAAAGTCATACTAACATAGTATAGTACGACTACAACGATTTTAATTCAAAATATTATACAAAAATCGTATCACATTTAAAATATTATAAAATTAACTTTTAAAAAATATCACATTTTGATAAGAAAGAAAAAAAAAAATTGTTTAAGTTTAGTCAAAACCCACAAAGGTTAGCAACGTGTTTTTTTATATACTCTCTTGAACATATTTTGATTGGTTAAAATTTATTAAAAATTATAAAAATTTCTCGTTTTCCAGCTTATTTAATTATTTTTTATAATTTTAATTAATAGAAAATGTATTTAAAAAGTTTAGATGCAGGAAGAATTTGCCTAATGCGAAAGCTACTCAAACACATTTTCCTACCCTAAATTTTTTAAATATATTATTAATTAAAATTATAATGAAATTATGATAAAATTATGGCATTAGCATCTGACCCATATAGCTAGCTAATTAGAAAGTCAAACTTCAAACTGGGCCTTCATTTTCACGTTGAGCAACTACACATAAAGGGCTCCACCCCTCAATTTGGATCTGCACCCCAACAGCTTTTGAAAAGACTATTTTATCTTTCTTTAAAGTGACTTCTGAAGTACATGTTTTGAAAATTTGTTAAAACAATTTTTTTGGAATTCATAAAATAAATTTTGAAAAAAAATTGAAAAATAATTTTGAAGTAAAATTTTCTGTAATATATTGGAATACCTTTTTCTAAAATGATTTTTTCAAAACATATTTCTTGAATTTTGGAAGGAACTTTTCGAAAGACATTTCATATGTTTTAGAAAGTTTTTTTTTTAAATGAAATTTCTTTTGTTTATTTCATATGTTTTAGAAAGTTTATTTTAAAATGAAATTTCTTTTATTTTTCTTCTTCTAAGTGTAGTGTGAACTACTATGATGATGATGGTGACAATAATGGTGACGGTGAAAACAATGGTGGTGGCACGGTAGTGGGATGCAGTGAGGAAGGAACAGATGAGGCCATTAGGTCATTTCAACCAATTGCAGGGTGCAAGTTCAAAAATGGGGTGCAAGAACCAATTCCCTTAAATAAAAACCCAAATTTCAAACTAAACTTGTGGGCTAATACCTAAGGCCTTGTCCTACTTTTATTCTTTTTTGACAACTATTTTAAAATTATAATTGAAAATAAATCTTAAAAAAGTAAAAGTTATTCAATATTTGTTAATTGTTTAGGGTTTAGGATTCTCTTTACAAACTTGACCTTCCAACATTTTATTTGTACAATGTTAATATTCAATAGCATCACAACTGAATTTTTGTTAAATATTATATGTCTAGTTAAAAAATGATACTATCAAAATAACAAAAGAGTTTAAATTTGGAAAAAATAAATAAAGGGCTACTTCAGTGATTCTTTAAATATTATGTGCAAAGTTAACTGATGAAAAAATTATACAATTACATAACGGTGAGATCAAATTTGCTAAAAATAAATGTCAGAGAAACACAAAAATAGGAGTACCAAAAAGTACACCTAAGCCTAATTAGTTTATAATTATGATAAATTTACCATTGCACTTAATTTATTTCTTTATTTTCAAGTTCAAATATTCTTAATTAATTAAAGTATTTGCGTTTTAAACTTTGTTCTCAACTACTTTTTTTATAATACAGTGTAATTTATTAGTTTAATCAAACTTCTAAACTTAATAAAAACTCTAAAAACGGGTAAGCGTTATATTCATCTACTTAAAGTCAACTTTTAAAAAAATAAGAATAAAAATGTTTTGTTGCATTGAATTTTATTATTTTGAATAATATTATTTTATTATTGATTATACTTTCTTTCATTCAACTTAAAAATTTAGGGGTTATTATGCTAAACAAAACGAATTCACAAATAGTATTTGTCTTGTAATTATATAAATATACAAATGTTTATATTTTCACATAAAAACACTTTCAATTTGTAAAACTGCTACAATGTGACCCATTGATATGTTAAAATTGACATAGTTAGTTTCATAAACTTAATTTCAAAATTATTAAATTTTTTGAAAGCTTATTTCCAAAATATCTACATTAATGTTCTGGAAGTTAGCTTCTTCTTTTTTAAAATGGAAAAAATTTGCAAAAGTATAAAGGACTGAACAGGAAAAAAAAAAGCCTAAAAAGAAACTAAACGAGTGTTTGGGTTCAATCAAATTAATATTATAAACTAGACTTTAATAAATAATTTAGATTTGAACATTTTTATCCTAAAAACAACTTTGTTATAAAGCTTTTGTGTAAATTTTCAACCCATCCCAAAAATTATTTTTTTAATTATTTCCACCTGAAGTAAAGTTATGAGACAAAATCAATTTTACTTAATAGTTTTTTTTATCGGTAATAATAAATAAATAAATGAGTCACTTTATGGGTTGTTCAACCTTTATACATAATGACAACCTTAATCACACCCAGTAGACATACTCCCAAGTATGGTTATACAAGACACTTCTAACTTAACCCAGAGAAAGACACCTGACATACTAAGTAAACATCTCATAAGATCATCCTAATACAAACCATCAGATCTATGCACCAATCAGTAAAAGAAATAAACGCAGACTGTGACTTGGATGAAACCCAAGACCAAGTCTTTAGTTGGACCAACGTGAAAGCCTCCAGTACATCTACTACTCCCCTTTAAAGATAACCCTATTCTTGTGCCTCCAGACCTCATTAACTATTGCGATCCAAATCCCTCCCCAAACCTCATCCACTGAAGCTGGCGCACTGCTCATCCTAAATTGGGAAAAATTTTACTTAATAGTAACTAAATGTTTATATTCTTTCTGAAATTATTTTATTATGTGAGAGTTGATGTCTAATTTAATTTAAATAATTAATTTATAAGATGAGATTTATAGTTTACTTATATATTATAATTTAGTTGTATTTGTGTTCCAATATATCCAATAATTTCACATTGTTAAGGAGTTAAGGTTAAGAGCAGTTTATATACACTTCTCCCTTAACTAACTGAGACATCTTTTAAGAATAAAACTGTGACGGAACTTCGTGCTCTAAAACGGACAATATCTCAGATAATGTGATTGACCCTAACGATACTATCTCAGCAGACTTGAGGTCGAAATATTAGCACCGTTTGTGGAGATCGAAAACTCATTTCCTTAGTCTGGGGGTTTGTTATGGTACACTCAATAGTTTCACATCGATAAGGAGTAAAGGTCAAGTACAATTTATAATATACCTTCCTCTTTTAACTCATCCACACGTTTTTTAAGAACAAAATTATGATGGAACTTCAAGCTCCAAAGTGGATAATATCTCAAATAAAATTATTATCTCTAATTATAAGAAAAAAAATAATGTTCAATAGGTATTGCATTGAAATACCAAAATCAATTGTTTAGTTAATTAGTGTTTCACACTTGAAAAAACTTAGTTAAATGTATGGCTGAGATATAAAAAAAAATATTAATATTAATTTAAATTATAAAATAATAAAATTTATTATATTATTTACAGTTAATTTGCTATTAAATTTGTACAATTTAAAAATATGTATATACACACATTTTATTGTTGATTATTTGAAAAAGTTTAATTACTTATTTAAAAAGGTAATGAAAAAATTATTTTACAATTTGTTTTTAAATTAAAAAAAAAACTAGACAAATAAATGAATATCTAGATTGAATTTCATAGAATGATATGCAAAAAAGAATGAAAATGATAGTGATAAATCACATTCAAAGATTAACTGTTTTTATTTATATAAAAATAACTTTTCATTTTAACCATTTTAGTATGGGTCTTTCAGGAAGTATAAATTTATATTTTGTTTGTTAAATATCATTGATGTATAGATCCATGTGTATATTATAGTTGTATCTTAGTATTTAAAGAAGATTGAATAGTTTTAATATGTTGATTGAAATTTATTTTTTTTATACTTTCTTATGATGAAAATTTATTTCAATAGTTTATCGTTCCAATATGTTTTTTGTGATGATTTTTCTATGTACAGAAACATGTGCAAAAACATCTAAAAGATCACATAAGTAATATTTTGAAAAAGTCTATACATGATAGAAAGACTTTGTTGGATTCACATCAAAATGGGTGATAAATATTTGAAGTGTTACAATAAAATTGTTAGCTCTTGTATGTTAACCGTGGGCTCTCTTTGGAAGATAAGGCTAACGGGTATACCATACCAATATGCTTGATTGATTACAATATTTCCTACTTCCAAAACAAAAAAGATAGTTTCCCTTTCTCCTTCTTTATTTGAATTGGTAATATCATGCTACAACAACTTCAAAAGTATTTCTTAGTAAATTTAGTATATCAAACTTATTTGTAATATTTTACAACACTCAACTTATTCTCATAAAATCAATCTTTATAAAATTTTGAAAATATTTTGTTAACACCCTTTGTCCACTAACACAAACATGATGTCGCAGACATGACATTGGGTGAGGATGTGGCAGTGGTGTTTTTTTGTAATTCTGATGGGAGTGATGTGAGGGCAGTTTGGTAAGAGTGTAAGGGTTTACTGTTTCAGGTGCAAAAGCGGGAGAGTTTCGAATGAAAGGGAAGGTCGAACGAAAGGGTGAAAGAAGCAGCGGTCTCGTCGGAGGGAGAAAGAAGCAAGCGTAGCACAAACCATAAACGTTTTTCTTGTGCAGTCGCCGCTACTTCTTTGTTTGTTGTTCAAGTGTTGTCTTTGGCTTCACTCATCAATCAGAACTAGTCCTATATTACACTGAATACTCGAGTCAATCGGTGTTATATAGGGCACAACTTCCTCTAGACCTACTATCACAACCAAAGTGGTTACCCGTGTGTGTGTGTGTAAGTGGTCACCTGTGTTATGTTTATGGCCACCAACTCTTCACAACATCAATTGTCTCAAATGAGCTTGGAATTACTTCTGCATCACTCCCACAACATTAAAAACTCACCCTTATTCCTCAATCACTTTCAATTTAGTCATTACAACCCTTTTGAGCTAACCACGTGGTTACCCATGGCAGAACTGGACACCCACCCTACCAGAACTGGTTCCCCAGCCACAGGTTTCTCCACATGTACTAGCACACGAAAAACTCGTTACCCGTGTGCCTCTAAGTGGTCACTTATGTGACTTTTATGGCCACCCACTCTTCATGAAAAAAAATCATTTTTTTTAATATGAGTCATATATTACATTGGTTAGATGACTTAACCGGTGTAATATGGTTCATATATTACACCCATGGCAGAATTGGACACCCACCCTTCCAGAACTGGTTACCCAGCCACAAGTTCCTCCACATGTGCTGACACACGCAAAACTGGTTATTCGTGTGCTTGTAAGTGGTCACTTTTGTGACGTTTATAGCCACCTAATTTTTTAATATGGACCATATATTACATCGATTAAATAGCTTAATTGGTGTAATATAGATCATTTTGAGAAAAAAATAATAATATATTACATCAGTTGTTATTAAGAATTGGTGTAATATATTCTTTTTTATCCTATTTTGAAGCTTGCATCTCACTGTTCATTTGTGTTACTACCCTATTTGGAACTTGTCACGTCACCGAACACAATCTCATTTTGTCATGTCATTATCACATCTACAACGTCAAATGTGTGTTACGTTACTGTGCAGACGGTGTCAATGAGGACTCATAAAATTTAGATCCCCTTATATATACCATATTATTTTGTCTTATGTGAAATCTCAAAGAATGAAAGCAGTGATTTCCTACTCCATTTAAAAACCAAAGGCTATCTTTGGTAATATTCTCTTAAAGTATGGCAAAATTCTGTACAGTACACTGACACCTTTAGAACATAATTTGTATGTGAAACAGTAGAAACATCAGTACTTTCAAAATCCATTTTGTTTCTGAAAACGAAACATGCATGATGAGTGGTTGCTTCAGTGATACCTAGTATAATAGATTCTGCTCTTTAATTTAATTTAGTAGCTTGGAAATGTTCCACCAACTCTACAACCTCCATTTTCCCATCTCCATTCAAATGCTTTTCCTTCACAACTGCAGTGCCATGATCAGAATTGCGACGATGCACATTTGTTTTGCCTCTTGTACGAGCCCTGCGACACGGGCTGAACGCATCTATATGTGGCAGGATATCTTTCCTTTTTTGCTTCCTTTGCACGTGCAAGAATTCATTTGCTAGAGACTCCAATGCTTTAACTGTCAATGGTCGATTTCTTGTGCTCTGTCTCCTAAGATTTGTATTAGATTGCTGTTCAACAGAACCAACATCACAAGAGGTTCTTTGTGGCTTCTCAACTACCCCATGTGTATCAGTTGACAAACAGGGATCATTTGCCTTTAGGCACTGCCTCTGTTCCATCCCTATCCCCATCATTTCACTGTCTTTGGACTTCAACGGAACCTGGGATGTGTTGAAGGTGCCCGGCATATGTGATTCATATTTCTCAACTTTAACACAATTACTGCTCCTGTGTTGACAAATTTCATTGAGAATGGTTTCCTCATTATTCACTTCCACACCTCTATCAACTGGAGAAGCAAATGAACTTCCATTCAGCTGGAGACTAACTGAATCACAAACATTTTGGTTGGAATCTGGGAAGCTTGATGACTGAGAGGATGCCAAATTTTCAGATTTCAAGCCTCCTGAGGAATTTTCAATAGCACGGCTTCTCGCTGCCTTGGTACAAGCAGTCAATCTTCTCCTTTTAATGGGAAGAACTGTTTGGTCACAATGATCTGACCTTGCCCTCCGACTGAATTGATGTTTTACAGTACTCTTTAGTTGATTATCATTAGACAGACATATCTTCTGATTTTTCTGGCTTTCTAGCATCCTGTTTGTATTATTATCTGGCTTATCATTTGCTTCTTTTTTACTGGTAGCATCGTTCTCAGATATGCCTTTTTGACTATCAGAATTACTAATATTCTTTTTGCCACATGTCATCACGCGTGGAGTATCTTCACCAGAAGAGCAATTCTTACTTCCTCTTGAGAGAACAGTCGACTTAGATGCACACTCCAATTCAACTGGAAGACATCTCAGTTCTCTCACTTTCAATAATTTTCCTACATTAAGCATACTGGTATCAATAACTGTGAACTTTGTCAACTTTTTATTAACGTTTTCAGACAGATCCTTGCTATGGTTTACTTTCCTCATTTGTTTGGCCCCTTTAGTTGTAATACCAGCAGCATTTGCCTCAATTTTACCAGCTGACTTAACAGGTGCAGATTTATATTCCATTATATCAGAAAACTTCCCTTTGTGCATCAAACTAGTATCAATAACCACGAATTTTATATGATCAGTGGTAGAAACTCGGGGCTTGAGGTAACATTGACGACGATAATTATCTTGATCATCCTTATCCAATATCTTTTCTGGCTCTTCATTGTTGCTACCAACTTTAGTTTCTTCTTCAAGCTCAAGAAGACTAGGTTCAGCAACAACCTTGTTCAAGACATCACTAACAGAATCGAAGTAATGATCACCTTTTACAAGTTTTCTCCTTGAAAATTTCTTAACGCCAGGGATTAGAAAAACCAGAAAATCTTTGGGGCAGACGTAACTTTGATGTTGTGGTTGCTCAGAGTGCCAACCTCTTGCCAGTAAGCGAGGCCAAACAGCTTCCCAGAAGAGATCATTACTTTTGGCTTTGCTCAGTCGCAATCCTCCTGTCAAATATTTTATTATATCACTTGGCCCAAGAGAAGACCAAGCTTTACTAGTTGGTGCTGAAAAAACCCAATTGGTCTTCCCAAGTTCCACATCAAGGCTTGTAAGGTCTTCCCTTTCCTTTCCAATACCAACTGCCTCCACAAGAACACCAAGTCCAACCGTAGACTTTATAGATAAAATGTATTCTTCAAGAGAAACTCTTCCTTCCACATATGACTGAGAAACCTGATTGTATAGACCAAACCAATGAAAGTGTGAAGCACATAAATGATATAACTGTAGTTATAAAAATAATTACCATTGACAACTAGTTCAAATCATCATAGGCACAACACATGATCACAGTAGCATAATATTAATAATACGATCAGCTTTTCCAAATTAAATACAATGGCATCTACTCTAAAATGCGTCATATCAACAAAGATACTTTGTCATTGGTAAAGCTTTCTACTTTCCAACATCAAATGGAATAGGTGAAACAATCAAAGTACTATTTGAAGCTCAAAACCAGAATAAATTAAGAACTTCCAAAACATATTGAAACCTGTGATGCTAATAGTTTCAATTCCCCAATATGATAAAAATAATCATAAAAAAGGTCAGATATTCATTAAATATGCAACACACCACAAAGATAAAATCATTATTGCCTTACAAAAGACCATGCCAGTTCAAAAAAATAATTTAAAGGATAAACTTAGAATTTAAGAGAAAAACAAAAAGTGTAACTTATTATTAAGTAGACTTTAAGTCTAACTTGACCTTATAAAACCGGCTTATAAGGTGAGGTTTTCACCCACTTCAACACACCCCCGCCGAGGCTACCAACTCATGTGTGGGACTATATATTATTGGTGATCCGAGTGGCACGATAGGTCCAACACAAACACTCCTTAGGATAAACACTAAATGGCTCAGATACCATATTAAGAAGTGGACTTTAAGTCTAACTCAACCTTATAAAACTGACTTATAAGATGAGGTTTGCACCCACTCCAATACTTATCATACAAGTGACTCGTGAAAACAAAAGAAACCTTGAAATCCTAGAATAGAATGCAGAGATACAGGGTAAGCCAACATCAAGCATTTGAAATATACTTCTTGTAATTAATTAACAATAATGGGTTGGGATGAGATGGTTGATACCTGCAGCAAACTATCTTGAGATTCTTCTGATACATGGGGAATCAATCGAGATAATAGTTCCTGTTGCCTCTGCCCCGAAAACAGTTTCTGTCCCATAATGCATTTTCTTCCTTTTGTCTTCCTGCAGTCTGACCATCTACGATATTCATCAGATTTGTAAAACTTTCCATAGTAAAATGACAGCATTTCCCCCATCCCTTTGTTTCCTAATAATCTTTTAATCTTGATAAAATTCTTCCCAAAAATAAACAAACCAAGGAGAAAACTTTTTGCATCAGCTTCACTCCAGGAGTTACTCAATGTGCCAGGAGCCAATACATAATTTTTACTTCTACCCAGTTGACCTGAATTTTTGTCTCCTGTCATTACAGATCAAAATGAAATTAGTTTCAATTCTTCCTCGTTGTCTGATATGTTGTTCTTCTGTAAATTAATCTCTTTTGTTAGTTCAATAACGTAGACTGTACCATCAATATCTGCAAGATACGCTTCATTATGCATCCATGTAACTGAGAGGGGCAAACCAATTGCAAAGGAAAGTGAATTATCACCCATAATTTCTGAATCAGCAGGATTTACAAGAAGTCGAAACCATTCTGATTCTTCTATCATGGAGGGGACCTTCACCTGGTATTCTTCACCAACTCTTGCGTCACTTATATGAGGTGAACCTGGAGGAGTATTAGATGCATGCTCCACGGAATCATCATAATAGTTTTGCTGATTTGACTCCATCTGCCAAAAAAGACTGGACAATAAACCTTATAACTATAAACTCAAATCAAACCTTAAGAAGAATCATTATAAAGGAAATGTAGCTCAGGTAACATGATCAAGGAGCGTACTATGCATAAAAGTAATGTACAGAGTGGCTCACCAGGCACTCATCATAATTACCAGTGCCAGTCACACTTATCAAATTCTTGGTTTCAAAAGAAAAAACAAAAATATTATCCATGAACTCAAATATTAGAGTACAAGCAGCAAAGCAACTTTTGGGATTGACCAGTTTCCCAAATGCATCCAATAGATAACTGAAGCAATTTATTTTCTCTACGAAAAACAGAACACGGCTGAACCTAAAACCACAAAATTGCCAGTACAACAAAACATCAAAATCCTCAACACTGACACCTACCTGATCAGAAAACAAAAAATTGTCAACTTCTCAAAACCAGCATTCTTCAGTGACCAACACAGATTCAAAAATCAAAACAATTACGCCACACAAACGACCAATATGTAAGTATATGCTCTTGGGGTAAAAAGGTAAGAAAAAAAAACCCTTTGAGGAAAACAATATAACCAAGGAAGAAAAAGAAAATCAACCCAGTCAGATCCACCTGTATGCATGTTCATATCATAAACAAAGCGCTGACAGATTAACACATAGCATAACCAAGCACCGAATGAGACGTGCAACCGAGGAAGAAAGAAAACATGTGCAACAGTGCATTCACATACACCAAGATAGAGTAAACCCACATCATGCTAACAATTAATCGAAACATTGAGGACCCAAAAGAAAAAAAAAATCGAACTATCTTCCTCGAAATCCCGTATATGTTATCATACACACATTGAACAAGATAATGATAAAAACAACAATAAGAAAGAAAGATAAATATTTGTTGACCTTGGTGTAAAATGCAAAGGGTTGAAAGAGTAAGAAGAAAACAGAAACAGAAAGAAAAGGGTGTGAGTATCCGATATCTATGCATAATATAAACAAGTATAAATACATTTGTTGTGAGAGTTGAGAAAGTGTTGCAAAGGTTAACGTGGAAGGAGAAGAAGGAGGAGAAAGAGAGAGAACCTGAAGAGAAGAAGGAAAGTGAAATGGCATGAACACTAAGGAAACGGAATGACTCGGCCGAGTTGAGTTGAGTTGAGTTGAGTTGGGATGAATGGAGGAGTGAGTGTTGTTGACGACGTGGTTTAAAAGCAATTTCTACATCCAAAATTGAAAACTGGGACCAGAGTTTACTACACAACAATTGTCTGAAATTTATGTGCAAAATTAAAAGGATATTCAAAATATATATATTTTTCCTTACCTACCAATAATTAGATTATGAATTTCCAAAATATTTCATTTTTTGTTCCATTAAGCATAAGCAAATATTTCTCCTTTAAAAAACCACTCATTTATAACTAATTCATATTATTTTCCTTTCATATTATAAAATCTTCTTCTTACTCAAATCATTTTACCAAAATACTCTCACTTTTTCAGTATATATATATATATATATATATATATATATATATATAACCCTTTTATTTATTTAAATATAAATATAATTTACTTAAGGACAAATTAAGAAAAAAAAATTATTAAAAAAATTAAGAGCATTAGTCAATTTGATTTTTTATTAAGAGTTTATTTATATTTAGATAAGTTTTCTTGAAATACTTCTATGATAGAAAATTAAGAAAAAATAAGATTTTGTTTTCATAATAAATTAATATATAAAAGGTTTTTAATTTATTTTATTTAAACTTTGTAATTTGTAACTAAGTTAATTTTAACTTATAAAAAAAATAAATTTTATTTTTTTTCTTCTTGTTTATCTATTTTAAAAGTGTGTATGAAAAAGTTTGTTAAAACATATTTTAATATTAAATTTAGAGTATTTTTAAATGTAGACAATATTTATTAAGAAAGTTAACAACAGCATTAAATTGATCAATAATTAGATTTTTTTCCAAAATTATGCTAAAAGAGATAATACACAAAGTGAGAGCATATAGTTTCTATTTTTAAAATTAAACTCTTCAGTTATTTAATCCATGGAGAAACAATCAATTTAATATTTTGTATTTATGAATTAAAAAATTAAAAGTATATTAGTTTAAATAGCTAATATAAAGGATGATTAGGGGGGAATATAATAAAAAAAATTAGAATAATTTCAAAACAATATCTTATAACCAAAATAAGTTAGTAAGACAATGTCATATAGTTTTATAAATATTAAATTGCACTTAAAAAACGCATGTTACATTAAAACTGTTATGAAAATTTAGTTAAAAGTTGAAAAAAAAAATCAGATAAAGTTGAAAGTATTAGCTATTAATCTAGTGAATTTTTTTTATTCATTGGTAAACTTAACGGGTGAATATAAAAACATATAAGAGGCATGTTTATATGGAAAGTGATGAAATTCAAATAGTAAGGTTAAAATAAATATTTGTTATCTTTAATTTTTTTAATCTAATAGATTATTAAGTAGTTCATTTTTTATCTTTTTATTTTGTTACGGATGGTATCAATTATCTTGTAAAGGAGTTTAGGCGGTCAAGTCACAATGAAATTATAGTGTTTGGACTATTATACTCGTAAGTATAAAGAGTTGTTTTCCTAATTATCAATTATGGATTTTGACTTAGTGGTAAGCGTCAATCATTAGTATCAAAGTTAAAGTCATGAGTTTGATTTCCAGTAAGACAATTGTTCAGGAGATATTGTTGCAGGTTGCATAATTTATTGGTGCGTAAAGTCATAATTGACAAGTTTGGTTTCTAGTGGAACAATTTCTGAAAGATATTATTGTAGGTCGCATCAATTATCTTCTGAGGGAGACCAAGTCAATCAAATCACAACTAAATCGTGACACTTCGATTGTTATACTCTTAAATAAGAAGAGTTATATATTAACTATCAGATATATAGTTGTTATAGTTTTTTTTTTTAATAATATGTAAGCTCTTGACGTAGTAAAATTCTTTGAAGAAGAATTTGACAAATGAATGAATATAAGCGAATATATCCTTATAAATTATAATTGTATTATATATGTAATTATATATCTCTTTTAAACCTTTATAATCAAGTTTTGCGAAATCATTTTCTATAAAAAAAAAAAGTTTTTCGAAACCTAACATGTCTTAGAATATCCTTAAAAGTTGTTTGTTTTCTGAAACTTTTGTAAAATAATTTTAAATTATATCCAGCCTTTCTTTTAGAGTAAACCTATTGTTTCAAAAGATATTTTCAATAAAATGATAGGGAAATGTTAAAAATGATAAGTTATAAAACTTTGATCAATAATATCATAATTAATGAAAAATATTAGATTTTATACTAAATTAGATAAATATATCTCTTGTCTAAAACTTTAGAACTTGTTGCCATGATTGTGCACTTAAAAAAAGGAATTTAATGGATATAAATATGGATGGATCACAATAGAATAAGATGGTTACATTCCTTTTACTCTCAAAATAATTCACTTAAATTAAACATAAATACGAAAATTAAATTTAAATAACTTTTATTCTGAAACAAAAGTATTCATATACGTCATTTTTTTGGAAAACAAAACTCAGTTATAAGTAATAGTTCTGAATTAAAATCTACTTGGAAAAAATGAAATTAAAGAAAAAAAAACTCAAATAAATCTTCAAAAAAACATTCAAATTAAACTATAATAAAACTTTAAAAAATGTTTTTAACATAAAAAAAAACTCAAATAACTTCACCTTTATTTTGAGGTTACAATTAATAAAAATAACTATCACTACTAAAAAAAATTATTAAATAAAAATTAATTTTAAAAACAAAAATAATTAGTTTTTATATTATTTTATAAACTAAAAATTATTAGTATAAAAAATAATTTATATTATCAACGAAAATTTATAAATTATTTTTTAATTAACTACTAAATTTTAACTAATCGAAGGAATTTTGATCACAGAGCTCCAAGCACCGCCCGCAAAACCCCAATTCCCATTCTTCGCGAACATTCGAGAATTCTCGCGAACCGTCGCGGTGAAGCTCCTCCGTTCCCTCGTTGAACCAGAGTTAGGGTTTCGATTCGATTC
>Ga0123342_1003886_pt1 | contig 23476 bp, 7 predicted proteins | sample Turbeawhitnodule_FD_89960 | JGI IMG/M metagenome (GOLD analysis project Ga0123342, IMG submission 89960) | Root nodule microbial communities of legume samples collected from Mexico - Turtle bean Mexico white nodule | ecosystem: Host-associated > Plants > Roots > Nodule | place: Mexico: Nepantla... | reverse complement strand
TTTTCTGAATTTATTCAAAGATGTAGTTTGTTATCAAATCTTAACAAACTCTTAAATTGCATTAAAAGATTGGTCAAAGCATTTAATGACTGGAGCGTAAGCAGCTAAAACATTTAAAGCTCAATCAAAGAGAAAACAGTTTTTCTGTTATGGTCCCAAAACAAACAATCGGTTGTTTCCTCGAATCAATCGGTTGTTTTGGTACATTAACAGTTCAACCATTCAAAACAGTTTTCAATCTTTTTCTCAAAACACATAAGTATAAACAATCGGTTGTTTCGACAAAACAATCGGTTGTTTTAACTTAGTTTGAAAACATTTTACTTTCACAAAGATTGAGAATGTTAATGCTTTAGATTTAATCACATGATGGATTACAACATATAAACTACCCAGAACAAAGCTTAAACCAGCATAGCAACATCAAGCATAGCAGAGGCTTCAACATCCTTCAAAGGATTTGGATTCTTCAAAACTTGAACACCACAAGGTTCAACAAAGACCAATTGGGTTGGGCTGACAAGACACCATGTACACAGTTGAAGCGTAGGTGAACATTGTTCCGTGGCTTCAAGTGGGAGATTATTGGGTATGAAGTCAGGACCAATTGGGTTGAGCTAACTAGGCACCATGTTTAGTGGGTGGGCTTAATCATTGTGTCCCTTTTATAATCTCTATTTAAAGAGATCATTGTACTTGTAATTGGTGTGCAACCGAATAGAATGAAAGCCTAATAGTTGCCCGTGTGGATGTAGGTTGCAGTTGGCGACCGAACCACGTTAAATCATGTGTTGTTTATTTTCTGCAGTTGATTTGTGATTGTATGTGGTGCTTCCGCGTGCGTTTTTTCCATCATTGAGTAGATCACATTAAAAAGTGTAGTGTAAGCCTTGTGGTTAGCAACCAATTGTTGCTGGATATGAGTCAGTTCATTCTTGATGGTCTGAGTCATTACCAAAACTTCATGGGGTGGGTGCAAGTCCTTCCATGTTATCCAAGGGATTAATGCAATGTGTTGTGATGTAGGCTTTATCCAGAGGTAATCTTAATTTGAAATTCATAATCAGTAATAATCCTCACTAAATCCAATGGGTAATATCATATACATTTAATTTTTGGAATATCTGAGTATAAAATCCTTTAAAAGAAATATAAGACTATCAGCTCTAAAGTAGAAAATCTAACTAAAGAAAATTATGAACTTTCACAAGTTAAAAATAGTTTGTGTGTTGAGAATAGGAATCTAAGTCAAACCTTAGAAACCCAAAACTGGTATAACAAAGACTCATAAAGAACTAATTCTAGTTAAAGAAAAGCAAGGAAAAAGAATTGATGAATCTATAAATGAAAAAACATTAGAAGATCTTAGGATAGAAAACTCTTCTCTCGAGAAAGTCCTAGCACAATCTAAAATGTGTGGTAAACCTTTAGATCTTCTAATTAAAAATTCCTGAGGTTCACGTGATAGAACTAGTATAGGATATGAAGAAAAGAAAACACAATGCATTTGTATGCATATATTGTCTTTCATTTAGCATTTGTGATAACTGTCATATTTTAATAATATTTCATATTAAAAGACAGACACTTATGAATATTTATTGATAAAATAATTATTATTTAATCCTTAATTTATAAATTTAAAGTTTTTTACATATTGTGTGATTATAATATGAATAAGAACAATTTATTCTCAAATTTGTGTTAATTTCAGGATTCTAGGAGAAAATGGAATGAAAGGGCAAAAGGAGAATAGACAAGATAAAAAGGGAAAATTTGAGTATGGTTCAACTTGTCCAAACTCGCCTAAGCTAGAAGCACTCTAGAGTAACGAGCCCAAGTGATATGATTCCACTAGCCAAATAGAGATGATTCTTTGACATTCTATGGAATCAACTTGAGTTTGTTGAGCCCAAGTGAGTCTGATCTCGCTCAAGCGAGATCACTATAGAAAAGTTGGGCTTTTTCTCGTCCAACTTGCCCATGCAAACCCAATCATGCCTAAGCGAGAAGTCACTTAGCCCAAGCCCAACTAGGTTAAATATAAGACATAAGGCATAAGCTTAAACATGATTGGGGGAATAGAAGGTGATAGAAAACTCTAGAGGAGGCAACTATCAGAAACATCCTAGATCTTCTTTTCTTGCTTTTCATACTTGTAATGACCAACATGAGTGGCTAATTCTACCCTTTGGAATTGGAAGTAATATGTTCAAACTTGTTGGATATCTCAAGCTACCCAACTAAATATGTTTGATGATGTCATGGGCCTTGAAGAGAATGTCTTGGTGCCTCATAAAGTGTCTAGGTAGATTAGACTAGTGTTTGGTATCTTGAATTATCTTCTATCTCAAGCACATGATGAAGAGTCAAACCACAAAACCTTTTCAAAAGAGTTAAATTGTATTTACTTAACTAAAAGTTTTTTCAATCAATTAAAAGTGTTTTTAACTGATTAAAAAATTCTATTTTAGAAACTTTGTAGGCTTTTCAATTGATTAAAATTGTTTTCAATTGGGTTACATTTCTCTTGCTTTAAGAACACATTTTTTCAATTGATTATTAGAAGAAATAATCTTTTAATTTTTTTTTGATGGATTTTATTTCTTAAAATTGTTTTTGATTTTTGTTTCCATTTTCAGTTTTAACTTCTCAAAATCTGTTTTAAATCTGTGTAAGTGTTTTTCAAAAAATTAACCTGTTATCCTGTTTGAACCTGTTGTTTTCTTAGCAGTTTTCAAAATTGTTTTCAATACATATAGTCTTACTGGTTTTAAAAGCTTGAAAGTATTTTGAGTGAATTTGGTTTTTTGAGAGTTCTTTGAGTCTTTTGCGAGTTCTTTGTGCTGTCATTTTCATCACTAGCTTGAGGTCAAAGGATTCATAAAGGTGCTATAGTTTAGAAGGTCCCTGTTTGTGTCTTCCAAGTCTGTAAGAGAGGTGTATTCGTTTCATATTTCTTCTACTTTGTAAAGTTCTTTTGATTTCCTTCTAAGATAGTGTTTCTTGAAGCATAACATTGTTGTAATAGTGTTTTACAGGATGTGCTTTTAGTTCTTGTACAATTTAAGAGCTATTCTTGAAAAATCTTTTGGTTTAGTGAAATTCATCTTAGTGTGAGATGGGACTTGATGTAGCTCAGCTTTGAGTGAACCAATAAAAATCTTTGAGTGCTTTAAAACTTTCTTACTCACTGCTTTCGTGTTCTACATAACTGTGCAATCTGTGTGAAAGTTTTTAATCTATTGTTTTACAAATCAATCAATTGTTTTTTCATTGGTTGGTTTTGTTATAAAAATATTAATCTTTTAAAAGAAAAAACTTACTATTAAATTTTCTTGACTGGAACTTGAATCAAAATTTCAATCTGTTCTTTTGAGCTTTAATCTGTTAAACCTGGGTAATTAGAATTGAAATCAAGATCTGTAGTTTTTCAAGAAAAATCTGATAAAAAAAATTTATGTGAATATTTTGAAACTCATTTTGATTTTGCTTAAGAGAAAATATTAATATGTTGTTTTTATAAACAATCTTTTTTTTTTCTTATAATAGTCTCTGTTAAGAAAATTTTACCTAGTTATTTCATAAAACAATATGTTAATTCTCCGTCAGGATTATATATTTTGATATTTGCGAAAATTAGCCTAAGTCTAAATCAAACCCCTCTTGAACTTAGGGTCAACAAAACTCTTATGTATTAAGGTGATATTTAAACATAATATTTTGTTCTTGATTGATGATTGGTATTGTCATTTTATTCTTAATGCTTGTTTTATTATGATTTTGATCCTTAGATTTGACTGAAAAACACTTTTAAACATCTGACCTAAATGATAATGCTTAACATATATGAATACTAGGAATAAATTTGAAAAAATAATTGCTATCAACATATTCTTGTAATGATAAGGAGTTTTTATAAATGTGCGAAGAATCAATATTAAGAGACTATCTTAATAATTTTATATGCGATGAATCGATATAAATGAATTTTATATGAGCATCCATATTTATGAATGATAGAATATTATTATGTTTTTCAAAATACAAAAGAGTAGGAAGGACGAATCTCAATCCCAATTGAATCAACAACTTTTTACTTTGCTTTATTTACATTCTAGCAATCTCACATACAACACACATCTAACAAATTTTTACTTATTGTTTTCTATTTAGTGAATATTTTACTTAAGAATTCAACTGTTCCTTGTGGGTTCGATATTCGTCCTTAGGGACAAATTATTGCTTCTGACACGATACACTTGTCGTAAAATAGTCATCAATTTGTATCATCTAGTGGTCCATCTAAGGGTGGACTTAAGAAAACTAACAAGAAAGGACCTAGAATTGAATGGGTACCTAAAGAGAAACTAGTACCTCTTGCAAATGTCCTTAGTGCCAACAAGAAAACCTTGTCATAGTACCTGGACAATGGTTGCTCATGTCACATGACGGGAGAAAGGTGATGTAACCATGAATGGATCACCACCATCTAAGCTAGCCCAACCTTAAAAAGGATGACCAGGACCAAGAAACAGGATTCAAGGCTAAGTCAAAAGGCTCCACCATTCCTCAGAGGATCATCAGGAGCAGAGCACCATAACATGGGTCAGGATACCAGTTGTTCTTTCTTTTAGTCTTTTTGTAAGACAAAGTTTAATTGTAATAAATTGGCCTCACATTGGCCCAACAAGAATAACCTAGCACAGGCTTCTAGAAACCATAGCTACAGGTGCACACGTAGTCACACTTCCCACATTAACACATGCTTAAATGTGTAAAGTGTGACCACTTCTAGATCCACAATTAATGTATCATTTTTAGGAGCTAAGTAGGATTAGTTTGAATTTCAAATTTCCTTCCTTCTCCTAATCATATGGAACCTATCACTATAAATAAGTGGCCACCACCTCTTGTATTCCACATTGAATTTAGTAAAGTTACTTCGCTTGAGTGAGAACCTGAGTGTTCATATTTCGTCTGAGTCTTATCTTGGATGCTTTCAAGTGGTGACTACTCCTTCACTTATATTGGAATCCTACTCCAAGTGGCGTGAATTCCTCCATGATTCATCTTCACCAAATCATCTTCATCAATCTAAGTTCCTTTCTCTCTTCTAATTGTAGTGTCGTTAATCTCCTTTGTTCATTGTCTTTTAATTGTGTTATCTTTTTCATTCTATTACATATAATCTACTAGTGTGTGTGTGTGTATTTTTCCCTTTTCTCTTTGAAAAGAATCTTCACACTTATTTAACCACTTGGTTAAGTTCGTGTCCAATGTGATCTTCAATGAGTTGTCACTATAACTGTCAAATCAACTTCTAAAGCAAGTGAAACCTGTGAAAATATGTGTGATCTTAAAACAACTGACGGGAGAAATGGAATATATTCCAAGACCTAAAATTGAAGAAAGAGGAAAAGTTCATCTTTGAAGAAATCAACACGACCAAGTGATTGGTGGTGGTATTAGTAATTTCTTATTAGTAAAATGTCTTAAACACAATCTATTGATCATTAGTCAATTATGTGACAGTGGGAACAATGTTGTTTTTTATAAATAGTAATGCACAGTCTATCAAGACGATGGAACCAAATTATGATATGTTAGTAAACGGGAAACCTTTATAAAATTGATATGGATGAGTTATCATATCAAAGGGTCTCTTGCCTCATGTCTGAAAGAGAAAATAATTGACTATGGCACACGAAGTATGGCCACGCTAGCTTGAGGTTAATATTTAAGCTACTAAAACATAATCTCATGAGAAGTTTGCCAACAATGTCATTCAAATATGAGAGGTAAATCTTAAGGGTTATATAATATTTATGCCATTGTGTACATATAACACAATCACATTTGTTTTTATTTTTTCTTATGTTGTCAAAGCAGTGATACTCTTTATTCCTTTATAATTTATTCTAGTTATTTTATCTACTTGTAAATAAGATATGCACAATAATATAAAATCTAGTCCAATCCAATCTAATTCATATCGCCTATATATTTCAAATATATTTTGAATACCTCATTCCAAGCTAAAAAAATGTCTATTGATAAGGGTCAAAATGTTGTAAAATTCAAAGTGCATTAGTCATGCATTTGCATAAAATGTTTGGAAGAATGAGTAGAAAAGCATGTCAAAGCCCCCACAAAGCAAGTTGGACTAAGAGAAAAAGAGAAGAAGAAAAAGAAGAAGAAATTGCAAAAATCTTAGAGAAAGGGTACAAAAACAACAAATAAAGGAAGATCAGGAAAGGTCAATCCACCCAACGCATGCAGAATGGTTAAGCAGATTGAGTCCAGATAGTTAACTCCAAGAAACCATTCAAGCATTGAGCACTTCTGTCATACGTTCAACAGATTAAGGTCAGAAGATTTAAATAATTTTGGGGATTTAGATGGATAAGCAAATCCAAAGGGGTTGAGCCAAAAGATTCCTTCATGATGAAGAAAACCCAATTGGCTTGGGCTTGGCTTGGAACAAAAAAGGTTTCTTCAAGGTTAAGGAAACCCAAATTTGCTTGGACTTGGTGATAAACGCCTAATTGTAGTAAATTTCATGGGTAAAAAGGCATGTAATTCAGGAAAAATGTGTACAAATATCAGTAAGAAGAATGTCAAAACACTCCAACCACAACCACACATGAAGAAGATGAATAAAAGAAGAAAAATAAAATATTTGTGCAGAAAAGTAAGCAAACAAGGATAAAGCCAATTTGTCCGACGTATGAAGAATGGCTCAGCAGATTGAAAATAATCAAAATGTTAACCACATTTGAATAAGCGGAGCGAATTGAAGCCAATACAATCACCGGATTCCAAAGACCAAAAGGTTGAGCGAAAATCAAAGGGTTGCGTGAATGAGAGTCCTTAACCATGAAGAAAGCCCAAATCACAAGAGGTATCAATACATATTTCTTGAATCCCTATGAATCCAATTTATAAAATCTATAAATAGGGACATTTGGGGTAACATTCAAAGCATTGAGAGGCATCAAGAAGTATCAATAAGTATAGAGATATTTCAATAGATAAAGAAACACAAAGGTTAAAAGGATCAAATGAGATTTGGAAAGAGGTTTATATACAGAGATTCTGTTGGATTAGACTCGAACAGTCTAGAACTTCATAATCAATCAGGCTACAAGGCCAATACCTCAAAAGAAATGAAGACAATCTAGAGAATATTTCATATTTTGAGGTTATTGTTATTTATGGATGCATGTTTCTCTTTCATATTCAAATTTCTTGAGTCTGGTAGTATACTTAATGCTCAATGGTGAGGAACTACATTGATTTTCCATAGGGCATGAATCAGGTTGGAAGGCGATTTCATATTTTTGGACCGTATTTAGCAACCATAAGACTATGGTAAATTGTTCCATCCTAATGCAGAGATAAGTCATAACAATGACTTATTGCTTTAGATAACCTTGTGAAAGGAATCAACTTGGTTTGATCAAAATAGGAATAAGGATTTTTGAATAATACATCGTATTTATAAACAACAAGAAATAAAGGAAATTCACAAAGTTATTTCATTCCCAACATCTGTGCTATATTGTTACTTCCTTGCTTCATTGATTTGTCTAACACTTCACATCTCGATCTAAATATTTAGTAATATTATTATTATTATTATTATTATTATTATTATTATTATTATTTATAGTTTCTATTTATAAATACTACATGCAAATCATCTCCAAATCACATATCACTTCATCTTAAAAAACAATTATACTTTGATATCATTAATTCCATGTGGATACAACAACCTTCAGTTGTACTATAGTTGACTTGATCTACTTGCTAAGTAAAAAAGTTTTCAAATTCGCATAGGCTTGGCTTGAAGCCAATACCAAGCCTGTGAAGACTTCATGATTAAGGAAGGATTTCACTAGACATGGCTTGAAACGAATCCCTACAAAACTAAGAATCTCGGAATTTGATGGAGCCCAAAAAGAAGCTTGAAGCCCAAAGATTACCTCAGCATGAAGAAATTCAATCCGCTAAGCATATTGGCTTGCGCTGAGCGAAAGATCCAATATGTTGAATCTATTGAAGCTGCTTTCTAAAATTCTATAAAAACATATACCTTAGTGTCTCATTCAAAACCATCGAGAGGTAGAATCATTAAGAGTAAGAGAGGCACTAAGAGGTATAAGATAGATATAATAAGAAAGCCTCAAGGCAAAAGTCTAGCCAAGACTATGGAGGAAGGGATCAAGAGTCTAAGTTCGCCAACAACATTCAAAGGATCCATTTGTTGTTCTTTAGCTTCTCATATTGAGTATTCATTGTAAGATGTTATTATGAGTTATTAAACTTACCCTGTTGAGATTGAAAAGCAATGTGATATTTCTAAAGTTATTGTTGTTTATGAATACTTGTTTTTATATTGAAATTCAAATTCTCTGGGTTTGGTAGTATGCTTAATTCCCAATGATGAGGAACATTCATTGATTGTCCTTAGAGAATGAATAAGGCGAGTTTGTGTATCTGAACCCTAACCAACCAGTCATAATTCTCAATGGTCGCAAAGTGCAGAGTTGAGACTATGGTGAACTATTCCATTTTAATGCAAAAGTAATTTATAACAATGCAAGGAATTGATTGTGATAGTTTATGGTTCTAGATAACCTCGTGCGAGGAATCGACTTGGTTTGGCCATATGGAATGGGGAGTTCGAATAAACATAGCATTTATAAATAATAATAACAAGGGAGATTCACAAAGCTCTTTCAATCCCAATATTTGTGCTATATTGTTATTCCTTTATTTCAGTTTTTGTCAAAGTTTCACCTCTCGATCTAAATATTATAGTAGTTTTATTATAGTTAGTTATTTATAAAATATATGAAATCAATCCTTATTTTCGCATCACTTCATCTTGAAAGATATATCTATTATGATAAACATTAATTCTTTGTGGATACGATAACCTTCAAATGTACTACAATTGACTTAGTCCGCTTGTCGAGAAAAGGATTTTAAATCCATCCCAATTCATCTATAAATACATATTAATCATATACTCAATTCACATACTCATTTATATACTTATAATCTCTTTTTTTCTTACTGACTTTAGCATTAGAGAATCTTGTGCGGGTGGATCCCCCTGAATCTCCACTATTTCCACCTCAGGAAGCTCGAATTTATGGGAATACCACTCTATCCACCTCGGGAGAACCACACTCCTTTTCAGTAAAAACATTTGGTGTTCACCATGGGGGCATAGGATTTATTACATTTATAACAAGCTGAGGTACATACAATCTATATGCACCAGCTTGAGGGGAAGTGTTAGATATTATTAGATATTATTAGATATTATTAGATATTATGAGATATTGTAGATATTGTGAGATATTTCATATTTATGTAATGGGCTTAGCCCATATGTTCTTTTCCTATATAAACATACCCTATGTGTTCAATATACATAAGGGATTTACCCTATTCTTTCTTTTCCTTGAACATTTTTTGTATATCAAGGTGAAATTCTAATTATGCTTAAAGAATAACAACAACAAAAACCTAATTAACTACATTTGAGTTTTGTTGATCATGGATATAACAATTTTAATATAAATTATCTAATGAAAATTCAATTTAAAACGTGCCATGATTCAATGGCAAATTTACTAAGCATATTGGTGTAACTCGAATAATCTAAAACACAGAAAATAAGGTTGCATCCAATAACTGTACAGGAGCGTAAATGAGTATTTGAGTAAACAAATTGTCGAAACTTGGGACAAGAGGCTAAGAACAAGGAGCTTATGGGAAAAAAAACTGCTGTAGTTCTAGCAATGGCTTCCAATACTTACCACCTCAAACGAAATTTTCTATGCTTGTGGTCAACGTTGACTTGGGCACAGCACCAATAACTGTATCTTTCTTCTCGCCATTCTTGAAGATCATAACAGTGGGAATGCTTCGAATTCCATACCGAGTTGCAGTTGAAGGGCTCTCATCAGTGTTGAGTTTGTAACATTTGAGCTTTCCAGCATATTGCTTTGCAAGCTCATCAATTATAGGGTGAATCATTCGGCAGGGACCACACCATGGAGCCCAGAATTCAACCAGAACAGCAGAATCAGATTCAAGGACAAGGGATTGCCAATTTGCATCAGTTATAGGAGCCACTGTAATTTACAATAACAGAAATTATTTCATTCCAATTAGTATTTCTATCAACCAGGCAAAACTTTCAATTGCTATTTTCTCAAATATGCAAAAATTTCTCTTGGAGTGGACAGAAACAGGTTGTATTGTATCCATAAGAATTTGATTGCATTGTAGTGATACTGTGCTGAAATGGAGAACATGAAAACCAGATAAAAAAAAATCCACAGACAGACCAATAGAAAACACAAGTCGAAACAAAACTATCTAAGCTTATATTTGTTGATTAACCAGCCATGTGATCCATGCTCGGGAATTGACAAGTTTTAGGTTGGTTAACGAGGGCATAATACAACTCTCTCGTTGACTGGGCTTGAAACTAGTTATGAAATCATAGGACAGAGTTTAATTCTGTTATTATATCTTATCGATTATTTATAATAATATAATAATATAAATTTAAAAGTTCCTCTTATAAATCGATTTTATAAATTTTTATTTTTTTTTCTGTACTTGTATTTGATACTTATTTTATTAATAATTAAAAAAACATACATAAACAAAAGCAAATATTAGGTTTCTTCAATCAATGCAAAGGAAAATTTCCAAAAAGACTGAAAGTTCAGATCGATTACTGCAATGAAAATTCCCAAAAAGACTGAAAGTTCAGATCGATTACTCCAATGAAAATTAAACGAAAAATAGTTATTATATTTCAACCATTAGTAAACTTTCAAAACTACTTTCTACGTCAAGTTCTCGGATGGTGTTAGTTCAAACCCCAAGTCTAAAATCATCTCAAAGTCTAAAATTATCTTATGCATGAGTTCATTCGTAAAATTTTCTGACTTCTTTACAAGATTATTTTTCAATTCCACAACCGATTTTAAATTCTGAATAAGAAAACAATTTTAACTCTAGAAAAATTATTCTTGGATTTTAATTTCGACATCAAAATTCCAACGATTAAGCAACAAAATCCCACATTTTTTTATGTTATTTTATATATTACAGCGAACACATGAGCCACTGCGAAAAAACCGTTAAAGTTCTATCAGTTTCAATGTCTGAAAATAGATCAATTTCATTTTATTCTTATTTTTTTAAGAAAATAGCATGCATCTATTCGCTGTTAGAAAGGAACGTATATATTTTTAAATTACGATTTCAAAATTAAAAAATATTTACTGAAGCAAACGAAAGAAGAAGAAAAACTGACCATCGACGGCGGTATCCTGAGCCTTGCACACAACGCGCAAGGCGTGCGTAGCGATTCTGGGAGCCGAGGCTGCCACGAATCGCGCGGCGGTTGGTCTGAGTCTGAGGCCGATGCACTGCGGGAGCTTGGCGGAGGTGGGGCGAGCGGCGACGGGGGAGATGGCGGCGGAAGGGAGGCGAACGACGGCGAGAGAGTCGAAGAGTGTGGCCATGGTGGAAGGGAAGCTGAGATATGGGTTGAGAGAAGAGGAGTGAAGTGTAGGGCTGTGTTGTATGGATGAGGATAGCTCGTAGACTAGTGTCCAAATGATTGAGTTTTATTTTTCAATACAGACAAAAGAGTACCAAGCAGCACAACAAATAAATACTATCTTTATATTTTGTTTTCTTTATTCAATTTTCAAGTAAATTATAAATTTTTAAATTTAGGTATTTTTTACTTATTTTTTATCAAAAATTTTATTCTATTGAAAATATTTAAAATATTTTTTATTTTTTTAAGAACTTTCGATTTGAATTTTGTTGTGAACGGATGACATAATTATTATTTTCATCTACATATCTCCAATTTTCTGATTAATTCACTCATTCTCTCTTCAGTCTCTTATAACTCATTGGTTAACTTGTTTTTAATCTCTCTAAAAGCGAGTTGATCAATAAGTTATAAAATTAGAAAAGAAAAGAACAAGTTGATCGACAAGTTGAAAACGAAAAAAGAAAAGTAATGCCCACGTCATTTGTCATCCCATTGATGACCAAATCAAAATGGTTGAGTTCTTAGAACAAAGTAAAAAGTATATAGGAACTCATTAAACTGAAATTTTTAATATGGACTCAATTAAAAATATAAAAATTTATAAGGTATTTAAAAGTTAATTAAGTCTTTTTTTTTTTAGAATTTGAAATTGTGGCTTTTTTATGCTAAATGCTGATGGAAATTTGATTTCATTAGCTGATGAGGGTCTCAAATGAGTCCCAAGATGCCATTGAAAGTGCATTCTAAAATCCCTAAAAGATCACAACATACAAGAAAGGAGACCAAGCTTTCAAGAATGTGAGTTTTGGTTGGTACTTTAGGTCTTTTTGGCTTTCTTTTTGGTTGGGGAGGAAACGTATCTAGGTTGGGTGAAAAATGAAGGTGATTTGAAGGTAGAAAGGAGGTTTGGTTGAATGGTATGGCAGTGGCGATTAAAGGTATTCTTGGATAGTTTCTTTGGTGCTTTTGGTAAGGATGGTTAAGTGAAGATGATTGTCGAATACGTATTTATGTTTTAGGATGTATCTTGATAGCTATAGGAGGTGGTGAGGTTATTATGGTGGAGGCTTAGCAAGATTACACAAAAAAAAAAAAAATACAAGAAATGGAATGGAAAAAGACAATATATGAAGGTGCAAATGGAAAATGAAAATGGAAAAATGGTAAGGAAGAGTGGTAAGTTCCTTACCAAAGATACAAAGTAAAAAGCATTTTCATATGCATGTTAAAGTTGTTTGTCATCATTGTAGTAAGTCTAGAAACCCTAGTGTTAGGTGTAAAGACAAAAGGAAAATCATCCCTAACTAACAAGAAAGGATCTATGAAAATGTGAATAACAAAAGAGTTCATAATTCTTATTGTAAGTGTGTTAAACAAGAAAACGTTACAAATAAGATTGATCATCATCCGTGGATGCTTGCCAAAATCATGGATGAAAGCAAGTTGACGAAATATATACAAATAAGTATATATTCCAAGATCTAAAGCAACTTGACGAAAGCAAGATAACCTTGAGAAGAACAAATTGGTAGGAAACTATTAGATCTATAAATTTTTCTTTTTTGCATGCCTATATATAAACAAACATAAAAAAAGTCATCAATTGTTAAAAAAGGGTCAAACACAAAGGAACAAGTGCACAGTAAAGTAGGTTAAATTTTATTGTTTTATTAATTTTAGTAATTGGTTTAGATACGATGTATTTTGTTTATGCTATCTGACCAGAAGATATAATTGTTTGTGTAGTACTAATTGTTGTATTGAGTCTGTGCAGTTAAAGTCTATCAAAATATCATCAAACCCTAAAGAAGAAAGTTAGCTCGAATTTGAAGGGGGGAAAGGAGAAAGTTATCCCATGGTTCAAGATCATGATTTTAACAATCAGTCTCTTTTAACTCATTCGTTGGCTCGTTTTTAGCCTCTCTTAAAGCGAGTTGATCAATAAGTTATAAAATTGGAGAAGAAAGGAACAAGTTGATTGACAAGTTTAAAATGAGAAAAGAAAAGTAATGTCCACGTCATTTTTCATTCCATTGATGACCAAATCAAAATGGTAGAGTACTTACAACAAAATAAAACATATTTAGGAAATCATTAAAATGAATTTTTTTAATATGGACTCAATTAAAACGGTAAGGAAGAGTGGTAAGTTCCTTACGAAAGGTACAAAGTAAACAACATTTTCATACACATGTTAAGGTCAAGCTGAGTAATCCTGAGCCCAGATTGAGTCGAGTCGACCCGAGCCCAGGTCGATCCGAGTCGGCCTGGACCTAGGTCGAGTGAGTCGGCCTGAACCTAAGTCGAGCAGAGTCGGCCTGGACCTAGGTCGAGACTTAGGTCGAGCAAAGTCGGTCGAACACAAGTAGAGATGAGTCGACCCATGCCTAAGTCGAGCTGAGTTGAGCCGACTCAAGTGTAGTCGAGTCAACGCGTGCTGAGGTCAAGCCTACTTGGCTTAAGCCCAGGTCAACCCAAATCGACCCGGGCCTAGCCTAGTCGCCCCAGCTCCATGTCCAACCAAGTCGACCCAGGTCCAGATTAGGTGGATTCGAGTCAACCCGGGCCCCGATTCGCTCGGGCCAAATCGAGTTGAGTTTGCTCGGGCCCATATCGAGCTAAGTTCGTCCAGGCCAAGTTCGAGCCTAGTCGAATATGGCCCAAGTCCAACTTAGTCATGCTAGGTCCAGGTCAAGCCGACTCGGTCTGGGTCCAAGTTGTATTGAGTCAAAGTCAAACCAAGTTTTCTCAGGTCGAGGTCGAGCTGAGTCGGCTCAGGCCCCTATCGAGCCAAGTCTGTTATGGTCTAGGTCGAGCCACATAGACCTTGGCAAAGATCGATTCATGTGGAATCGGGCCCAAGTCGTGTCGAGGCGGTTTGGGCCTAGGTCAAGCTGAGTTGTCCTGAGCCAAGGTTGAGTTGAGTCAGCCTGGGCCTAGGTCAAGCTGAATCGACCTGGGCCTAGGTCAAGCTGAATCGACCTGGGCCTAGGTCGAGCTTAGTCAACCGGAGATTAGGTCGAGGTCGTAAATTTATGAAAAAATTATTTATTTTATTTTTTTAAAATATGTAAATTAAAGTGAATAAAGTTTTGTAAAGAGAAAGATTAAAATAAAAATGTTACAAAATTGATAATGAGGATTTGGGGATTAGACGAAGAAATTGAGAAGTTTAGGTTAAAATAGTTTAGTTTGAAAGTGAGTGTGTTTTGGTTTTGGTGTGGAATTCAACTTTAAGTGCAACGATTGCAACACCTTCCTCCAACGAGGATCCCAATGAAATTCAATTTCCCTTTTTTGAATTTGACTCCAAACCTTCGATATCATCATTGAGGCATTATTACTTCAAGTTCGAAGAGCTCAGGGAGGTAGTCATTGAACAATAGGAAAGACTCAAAGGAACAAGATTGAGAAGGACTAAGGTTCTAATGGGGGAGAATGGAGTGAGGAAAGAGAAGGGTGTTAGACACGTGGAGACATGTATAAATAAAACTACCATTCTATGTGCCACATAATCACAGGTTAATGTCGTTCATGTCAATTTAACAGAATGGACCAAATTGCATACTTTTAAAAAAGACTTAGGACAAAAATGATTTTTAAAAAACCACTAAAACAAATTGACTATTGACAGTTAATGTAGGGATCAAAAAGGTAATTATACCTAAAATTTAAGGATATTGGAAAGATAAAGTTTTAAGGGGGAGCGAAGAGATAGAAAAGGTTGCAACCCTTTATTGATGAGAAAGGGAGAGTAGATATAAGAAAATAGAGAAGGAAGATAAGCTTAAGTTAAGGGGGAGTTTACCGAAAGATTCCATAGAGATTAGCAATCAATGTTTGGAGGTGGAGCTTCTAAGAAGAAATCTTTAAATCCCTTTATTTCTTCTACTTTATTATTCATTACCACTTTTCTTGTAAAATTGATATGATGAAATTGTTTTGGAAAATATATGTTTAAACTTTATTGTTTTAAGCACCATAAAAAGGGAGACATTGTTAGATTAAAGTTCAAGAGACCCTTTAATTATTTTTAATTTTGAGCTTAAACAAAGTGTTAAAACATAATTCTTTTAAACATAAGATCATGTCAAGTACAAGTGTTCGGTTTACCCAAATGGATGCAAGTCATGTGGCTAAAAAGATGCAAACGTTATTTGTTTCTAACAAACATAAGCGCTTTATTCATTCTTTTTGTCATATAAATTTTTGTTTGAACAAAAACAAACACATATACTTTAAGCTTTTGTTTAGATAAACTATAAGTATACTTCATCTTATAGTTGCAAGCTTTAAGCATTTCATGTACATGTCAAATTAATAAATGTTTATTTTATGCTTGTAAATAATAATCGTTTCTTCATTCTCTCAAGAGGATCTCACAACGTTTTGTCAACATAAAACATCTCTTGAAGAACATGTTGAAAGTTACTCCATGCAAAAAACTTTTCTAGAGAAGGCCAGATGTCAATTATGCAAAGTCAACCAACTGTATCAGGCCCCGTGCTTTGCTCAAAAAGTGGAAGGAAGCTATTTGCTAGGCCTGTGAAGCTCTATCGTGTTCCAAAGGTGTTGCCAAAGTAGCCACACATGTAATGCTTAGTCAAGAGCATTTAATGTTTCTTAAAGATTTAAGCATTGTCAGATGCAAGAAGTAGTAGTAGTAGAAGTAGACCCTCACATCGACTCCAAAAGATTTGCAACGACTATTTTCTTCTCAAGATCTATATAAAGAATATCCCTATGAAGAATGAAGGTTGACGAAAGTCTTGCAACAAGAACGAGAGAAAACTCTTGTAATTCTAAGCAATCCTTAGTCTTGTTGTTGTAAGAAATAACATTCTTCATATTCGTATCTATTTAGAAGAATTCATAACCCTTGTATCCATTTTGAAATGTTACCTTCTTTTAGTGAGTAGTCCTATGATCTATTAAATCACTTTCTTTGTAAATATTTTGGTTTTAGTCAGAAGTAATTATTGTCCAAAGAATACTTAGGATTAGTTAGGAGTGGTTGCATTCCAAACAATATTTGGGTTCAGTCAAGAGTGGTTATGTTCCAAACAATACTCAAATTTAACCAAGAGTGGTTGCATTCCAAACAATACTTTGTCTTAGCTAGGAAGGACTGCATTCCAAATAATACTTGTATTTAGCCATAAATGTGGTCCAAATAATACTTGCTTTGTATCTTCCAACATTAGTTTGCCACAGTAGAACCTTGTTCGTGTTGATCAAGAACTGACATAGTTTGAGTTATCAGAAGAATCAATATAAAAATACTTTATAAATCTTTTTTATTTTTTATCCTTTTATATTGCATGTTATTTATCTGGAACTAATATAAGAAAGAGTGTTTCATGAAAAACAAGTTTTTTGAAAAGCGCATTTAAACTTTTCGTATGTCACACTTGAAGTTTTGTTTGACATTCCTCATCATACACAATCTCTTAAGGAAACTATTTAACAATGCATATGTCAAGAGTAATATTCATATATTTGTGTTCATCAGACCAAGCTTTGCAACAAGTTTTTATAATTTCCTAAAACACAACTCAACCCTATTTTTTCACACACATTTTGAATAGTCAAGGAAAGAAACCTTGTAATATTCTTCACTTTGAAAAGTGACAACCTTTTAAGGAAGCTTTTATTGCATATCTTCTAGTTATTTCTTTGGTTTACCTTATTCATTGTTATTTGTAATTAAGTAGTAGTTAAAAATACTTTGAGTTATTAGGATAGTCAGAAGTTATTTGTGTATTATTTTTTAATTTTTTGAACTCTTTAGTAACTAAAGTGTTTTAGGATGCACCAATATAATCCCGCATGTTATTCTTATTTGTTAGACGACCTCACTACATGTTATTCTTATTCCTTAGACAATCTCCACTAGACAGTCTAAAATTCTAAAAAAGAAGTCTTGTATTCAACCTCTCTAGAATTCATTTGTTCCTGCAAATTTTTAATTAAAATGTTATCAAAACTGTAATTTTAAACCTATTTCAAGAAATTTAGTGGCAAACTTTCAAATATATTATTTTTACACAATAACAGTAGTCTTATTGCAATGAAGAAGAGTGGTTAAAGTAGTTTATGACCAACATCCCAATGGCAATAACAGGTTGACAAACCTCATAGCCTTTTTTATAGCAAATGAATATTTCGGAGTTACATCAATACTTTGATTTAACACATCAAAATCAAAACCACATTAGTAGTTAAGAATAAACAAGTTCCAATACAAATTGATTCAACATAAAGGAGGGAGGGGAGAGAACATATTTTCATGGTCACGTTTGAAGCCTCTTGACTCAAAGAATTCTTCTTCACCATACCTCTTACTAACTGCTCCATCTGGCTTGTAGGTCATTTGGCTTCAGAGCAAGAACATAAACTTCCATCTAGTTACATATGCATGTCATACTTGATCATAAAATAACAAGATCGATATCATAATCACAATATATTCTAAAATCTACTATCCACATGATGGAACAACCTATAGTACAGTCTGTGCAGTAAAATGTCTTCAAAATAAGAGAAGACACAAAATGATACAACATAGGAGAAAGATGGATAGTCTGTTCAGAGACCTGTCAATCTGCATTTCTTGCCTTCTCATTCTAGGACTTCCATTTCCATTATGAGGGTATGAAAACAAGTTTGCATCTGAGACCCCAAAAATTCTTGTCAAGACCATCTCCCCAAACATACCAATCATAGGATTAAAGAAGCTAGTCATAGCAGCACCTCCAAGATAAGGCAACCCATTGGTGCCATAGCTTCCATAGAGGTCAGGGAAGTACTGCTGATAATGAATTGGTCTTGCCTGTGACTGGAAATAACTTGAACGAAGTTGCTGGCCAGATTGTGCTGGTGCACGAGCAGAAGTTAACATGTCATTCAGGCTGTAAGGAGGTGGCCTGTGAGGTATTCCTAGACTCATCTGGAGTTTTTTGGCTTTTGATTCTGGATTTGATGTTCCACGGCCATAGAGGGGGACTACAGAGGTGTGAGAGATCTGAGATTTGCAAACTGGGCATGTCTTCTGATGGTCTGGTTCAACAGAGGAGTTTTGAACATCAAGCCACTTGTATATGCATGGCCAACAGTAAAGGTGACCACAGAGTGTAACCACAGGGTCATGTGCTGATTCCAAACAAATATTGCAATCAAAGCAATCATTTTCACTAGTAGAGATTGTTGGCTCTGCTGAAATCGATTTTGATTTTTGCTTTAGGGAGACTTCCCCATTGGTGTCGAAGTATTTAGATTCCATGGAATTTCTTCCAGAATATACAATCTATTAAAATATTTGAAAAGCGTTAGAAAGCAGTAATTTTGTTAAAGAAACCATATCCAGAAGTATATCAAGTCAGATCAGAGATCCAAATGACAACTAAAACTAAAACTAAAACTAAAACTAAAACAAACATGATAATTTACCCCAATGAACATGCCACAAAAGCTATTTATCATTAGCAGGCACCTTAAATATTTTCTTTTAACCTATAAATTATGAATTTGAAGTAATAACTGAGGATCACAAATCACATGTCATGTATCTATTCACACCCAAAAACCAAAGGTTCCCCCAAAATCAAATAAAATTGCTCAAGAAATTATCATTTCATGATTGAAAACTATGCTAAAGTTCCATATATCCTCATCCATTACAAATTAAATAACAACATTTCATCATGGTAAACTACAAATCAAATTCATGTGCTCATAGATCCTTTGCCAACAACTTGAAAGAGAGTCCCTCATTTTGTAGTCAACAATAATCTCTTGATCTCCCTCAAGAAAATGAAAAAAATATATATTTAAGAAAGAAAAACCCCAACGTAAATTTGGTTTATTCCACGATTATCCATTATCAATTCCAGGTTTCCCATCCCATTACACTAAATTGAAAAGAAAGAAAAATAATGCAGATTCAATCCTCAATTTCAGAGCACATTGAAAGGAACCTTAAAAGCACTACCCCAGATGAAAATCCAAAGCATGCAAACATCAAAGACACAAAAGCCAATACCTATCCGAAAGAATCCAATTTTGAGCCCAAAATCCCCAAGAAAAACTGAAATTCACATTATCACATATAACAACAAGGGCAGCAAAAAACCAATGGATAAGAAAAGAAGTACCTTTACAACAAAAGAAAAAAGTGCCAATAAAGAACCCAATGGATCAAAAAAACAAGAGGAGAAAAAAGGGTAGCAGGGAAAGAAAGTGAAATAGAAAAAAAGCGTTATGGGTAGTAAGAGAGAATTGGAATGTGACAGAAACAATGGAGGGGAGTTAAATGAGGAAGAAGAAGAAGATTGTGTTGGGAAATGTGGTGGTGCCGTGTATATATTTAATATTTTTTTACTAACTATTAATTGATAAAAATAAAATGACTTTGTTTCTTTTTGTTATTTATTTTTTATCAGTTGTTGTTTCTGTTTTTTTTCTTTCAATTGTTTGCTTTTTTTTAACAAAAAAATATCAATTACTTTCTTAACCATAACGCCAATAAAATGTGCGAAAATAGGATATGTTGCAAAAGGCTATTACAACTATTTTGCATGTCAAACAAATTTGTTTTAAGAGATGATTCAAAATTCATGAGAATTTTCCCAAAAGGCCAGTAACTCATACTATATTTATTTTAAAATATGCATTAACCAGATTAAAATTATATTGTGGAATAAGTATAATTTATGTTGTATATTGTGGAAATTACACTATAAACGAGATTAAAAATAATCATTATAATATCATGTCTAAGTTTTTGCTCTTATGATAAATATTTTAAAATTATACTACTAATTATTTTACAAATAATACTAATAATTATTTTTTAGTAGAAGTGTAAAAATTTCATAGTGTAATCATTAAAAAGATATAGATAATCATTAAATTCCTTTTAATGAATATTTAATGTAATTATATACCCTTTTGTTTTACATAAAACACTTTTTCTATATTTATTTTTGTATTGGACAGAGTGTTCGGTGCTCAGTAATTGGAGCTTGGTGCACGGGATGAGTAGGTCAGCTCGGCTATTGGGTCCAGGGTGTGGGTCATGAGTTTGGCCTCGTTTTATTGGTAAGCCCATTGGGGCATAATTAAATAACCCTTTTGTACATTAGTATAAGGCTACTAGTAAAGGGTATTTTTTGAACCTATGGGTATGTATAGTACATATGGTGCCTAGGTCAAGTCAATGTTTCTTTTAACATAAGTATGTGTGTTCTAGGGCACATAGTGATTAAGTTGCATGTATGGTAAAGGATAACGTTGCACCATAAGTAGGGTGCCCACGTAAGCAGAATATCTCCCTATTGTTGGCACCTAAGATGGTGCCCTGTTGGCAGGTGGTTGTTCTGTTATTATTTCATGCTTTCCTTAGAGATAAGATTCCTTTCTGTTGTAGCCCCTTAAGAGAAGGCGCCCATAAACAAAATGTTTTCCTTTTGGGTATGCTTTCAGTTGAGATTATATTTTCATGAGAGAAAGTTGTTACAATGAATAGTTATAAAAGGGGCTTGACACCTCAGGTAAAGGTACGTTATTTCTGAGACTGAAACTGAATACTTCTTAAATTCTAGTAAGCCCTTACTGACTTGATCGATAGATTGTAATCAACAGATAGGACCCCCTCTGTTTCAATGGAGCCGCGTTCCAGTATAACAAGACGTAGAGCAACTTCTAAAAGAGGCAGAGCGGGGTTAGAGCTTGTTGCCAAGGTCAACCGACAAGGAAGTCAACTGGTAAGAACAATTTCTTATAAGACTTCAAAATCCGCTAAAGCACTTTAAATAAATGCTATAAATTAATTAGATAAATTAAATAGATTCATTTATCTCTTATAAAGATTGAAGAAGATAACTAACAAACATTAATTAATTCAAAATAATTAATGAATAAAAGTAATACAAACATTAATTAATTCAAAATAATTAATGAATAAAATTAATAGCAAACATTAATTAATTCAAAATAATTAATGAATAAAGTAAGATTATGAGTTTCAATAATTTAAGGATAAGTTTAAAAAATAATACAAATTATTAATAATTTAATGCTACTAATAATATCAATAAAATTTATTTGTTTTATTAAATTAGTTAAAAGTGTATTTGAACAAGAAGAATATTTAAATTTTAAGATTATTATTTAAGATTTAGACAATATATAAATTTTATTAAAAAAATATCAAAGAATTTGTAAAAACATGTCAAAACATAATAAGGATAATAAGGAAGAACTGAATTGTGTTTTAATTTATTTTTTTTAATTTCAAAACATAGGATTTAATTATATACTTTTAGACTATAATTTTACTAGTTAGATGATTAAACAAAATCTTTTCTAAAGTTTGGTTCACAAAGTTTTCCTCATTTTCGATAGTGCAGAATGATAATATGTAATAAATAGAAGAAAGGGAAATGAATATCTACATTGTTATTTTATATTGGTCATTCTGATAGCGGAGGTTATGTTCAGTTCTTAATCAACTCATCGAGTTTCATTACGCAAACTATTACTACAAGTTATAAATTGAATATTATTTGGAACACAACCACTCATGACTAAAACTTAAATATTATTTGGACACACAACCACTCTTGGGTAAAAACCTGAATATTTTTTGGAACTCAGACACTCATAACTAAATAACTTGTATTGTTAGGAATGTAGTCACTCCTAACTAAGACAAAGCATTGTTTGGAAAACAATTACTCATGACTAAGATAGAATATTGTTTGGAATTCATCCATGGGTAAACAAACAAGGTTTGTGTGAAGATGGGATAAAAAAATATCACACGAATTTGCTCACAGGGCATTATTTACGACCTATACAAAGATATAAACTATCTTTTTGCTTGCTAAAAGAACACAACAATGTTCTTTACAAAGCTTTTATGGGCACAAAAAGATTTTAACAACATTTCAACACTTAACAGTTGTCTTCTACTCATTCCCAAAGGATATCTTTATATAAACCTTGAAAAAAATACTCATGGCATGTCCTTTTCTAACCCTTGAGAGCATTTGAACTCAGATAGCTACATCTTCTAGGTGTGATAAGCGCGAACGTGGACATGCATTAAATGTGTTCCATGCAACATTCATTGCCAATTTATTCTTCAAACAACATCTTGATAGCTAGTAGTACTCATCAACACTAGGTTAGAGATTTTTTCACTAAAAAACAAAGTAAAGGAAAGACCGTACAAGGTAGATAGTTGGACCAAAGTTAACATAAGCTTGTGTCAGGGTGTTTGTTGAAAGAAAACAACTTTCGCTAGTATCCCAAGAGATCTTGATATAGACTTGTGCTTGCTTGGATCATCTAGGCAAACAAAATACGAAGATATTCCCTACAACACAAAACTAAGCTTCAAGAATATTTTTGTTAGGTACAATGTAAGCTTAAAGAATTTATATGCTTATTGTTGGATGAATGCTTCACTTATCAGATGAAGCGGAGACTGTAATGTGTTTTATCATCTATTAGATGAAGCACTTGCGTCATACATGATATGATGTTTAAAGCACATCATCTAGACGTAGCCCAAGTGGTCGGGTGAACCAGTACAAAATTGTGTCTACTTCTTTCTTCTATTTGCTTGTTAGATGCTTTTATTCACAATTTGAGTTCAGGCTTCATTCAACTTGTTAGAATTAATGGCCTAAACAAGAGCGGGGGGGGGGGGGGGGGGGGTGTTTTTATTTTTTTTATGTTTTTTTATATTATTTTTATTATCTTAACTTTTTTGTTAATAAATTTTCCTAAAAGAATAATTTGGGGGGAGGGGAGGGAGGAAGGTGAAGTGAATTGTTTGACAAAAGATTTTCGCAAAGA
>Ga0123342_1003885_pt1 | contig 23478 bp, 23 predicted proteins | sample Turbeawhitnodule_FD_89960 | JGI IMG/M metagenome (GOLD analysis project Ga0123342, IMG submission 89960) | Root nodule microbial communities of legume samples collected from Mexico - Turtle bean Mexico white nodule | ecosystem: Host-associated > Plants > Roots > Nodule | place: Mexico: Nepantla... | reverse complement strand
GCAATGCACAAAGTTGTTTTAGTTGATTTCCAGAAAATCAACCGGTTGTTTTTATCAGCAGTTAATAAAAACAACTTAAAACAAATATATGTGAGATAAGGGAAAGAGAGAATCACACAAACAAATTTATACTGGTTCACTCTTACACCAAGAGCTACATCCAGTCCCCAGAAACTACTGGGTATTCCACTATGCAATCAAAACTAGATTACAAACACCACACACCAAAGTAGTGACCTTGAACCCCTCAAGAAACACACTACCTTTGGCTAACCACACCAAGAGTGTTGATCTTGAACACCTCAAGAACACACAACACTCCCTGACAACACAAATACATAAATACAATAATCAAGGAAGAATGGAATAGAATACACCTGGGTATTACAAAGCTTAAAGTTCAGAATTACAACCCAATTCTATTTCACACACTTAAGAATGATCCAAAGCTCTTTCAAATATTAGAAAAGTTGTTTTTGATAAACTCTTTTTCTTACTCCAAGATTAAGAGCGTAAAACCACCTTTATATAGACCAACCATGTGGTAAAAAACATTTAATAAAGGAACCAAGGTAGTTAGGATCATATAAAACATATTAAAACCACTTAACAGAATTCTGTTAAGGTTTTCAGAAAAAAAAAATCGATTGTTTTGTCGAAACAATCGGTTGAATTGACTTGACAACAAAGTCAAGCTTTTTAAAACCTTTTCAAAAACTACTAAGGTAAAACAACCTGTTGTTTCAAAATTTCAACTTGTTGAAATTTCAACAGCATTTTAGAAAACTCATATGTTCAAAAAGTTAAAGATTCAAATGAACTTGGATCATCTTAAGGAGTGAATTAACAAGTTTCAAACAACTAGACAACACACACATATCAGCAAGGTCTTCAAGCTTTCCTCTTGCATTTGGAGACATCAAAGCATCTTGTTCAACAACATGATTTCTCTATTAGGAACAACCACTAATTGGTTGTGACCAGTAGTTTTTTTGGACTAACTAGTGTTTGATGAATCTTGCACAAGATAGTTCCTACAATTGAACAAATCGTGGCCTAAAATTTTATAGGAAGAATAAAAGGGATGAAATCTCTCATATTATACATATGCAATGAAGGCAAATGCAGTTCTTCAACTAAGATTTTGTTAAACAAATTTGATAACATATCTATATCCACATGAACTCTAACATATAAGCTTCTAGATTTTTGCATAGTACAATCATCCAAGGTTAAAGGTGTACCAATCCCCCTAGCTATATTAAAAATCACTTTAGGTTGCCAATACTCTAAAGGCAATCCATAAAGTCCGACCCAAACTCAAGTTTCGTGAGTTTCATTAAAGATGGGACAAAATCTTTTGACCAAGCAAAAACTCTTAGAAATCCAAGATTGACGTTCCAATAAGCCATCGCGCGGACTCTCCTCATATCTCATAGGGAGTTAAACACAAGTTAATAAAATCCTCTCCCAAGGGGGATAACTCTCCAGGAATCCAACGAGTTATATGCAAGATTCAACGTTTTAAACACTTCAAGGTGAGTGAGAGGTCGATCCCCTTTGGCGAGAACAATCCAGCTATGAAGATGATTATTACATTCTTCAAGACCTACAAGATAGACATCCTCAACAATATGAACAAAAAATAAATCCCCTTTGATACAAGGAGATGATAGTTGAGACAAAGGAATATCACAAGCATTGTTTAAAGCTTGGACAAAGGTCTTTTTTTGAACTTGTGCCACATAAGAGCAACACTATGGTCCTTGAGACAACTCCAATGGATTTGGAAGCCGACTGAGTTCGAGCCCATCCTACAAAAGAAAGGACAAGAGAAAAAAAGAAGAAGAAAAGAATTAAAGAGAACCAAACCAATTAAGGTGTCACCAAAGAAACCTGAAGAGAATCTTAGTGTCTGTTATTTAACCCTTTTCAGTTCTTGGAGAGAACCAAAATTACTAGTAATTGCAACAAACAGTGAAACCAAAAGATAGAGAACCCAAGAAATTATTGTTCATTCATGAAATAGAAAATGAGAGATATGCATGATAACAACCAACCAAAAGAAGTCATTCTTGGAATCCTAACTTTTTTCCGTGCTTGCCCAACATTAATGTGTCTTATTTTTATAAATTTCTTTCTTATTCATCATACCATTCATCACTTTTCTAAGGTTTTATGTAATGGGCTTGGACTTGTGTTATGAGATATACCTAACCTGAAGAACATTTTTGGTATATCTTATAAGTAAAGCTTATCATATTTTTTTTTCTCATTTTTTTCATTCCGAAATAAGATAAAAGTGTTTTCATTTTTTTATAATTATATTTGATTTAAATGACCTATTAAATAGTAATGATTCTATACAATACAAGTCAATTCACTCTTATTTATTTCAGGATAATAATGTAAAATAAAAACAATGAACATTACATTAAGAATGAATTAACTTAAGCATAATTTTGAGATTGGTGAGAATTAAACTTGAAGATGGGGAAATATAAGAGAGAGAAGACGCAGTTGAAAACAGTTTGTGCAGTGAGTGGGATCGTTTCATTTCGTTGAGTTGCACATTACCTTCCATGTCCTTGCTCTCCCTGCAATCTAGGGTTCGTAAAAAATTCTGTATCTTGCCTTAGCCTTATCTTTTTCCGTTTGATTTCTCCGTCACTATTCTTCCACTTCGATCTGTTCAATTCAGGTACTTGCCTTGCGGCAATCATCTTCTTCTTTTATTTTTTCACTTGTAATTCTGTTTGATCCCACTGTTCAATCTAACGCTGATTTGAGCATTAACACTTACTTAATCCCGACTATTTAGGGCTTTATTCGGGATCTCCGTTGTACGCTGCGTGCACAGAATTCACCATGACAATCGCCGATGATTCAGTTTTTCCCATGGATAATGTGGCGAGTTGCATACAGCTTCCGCCGGAGGAGGAAAACCGGATCGTATCGGAGTTGGTGAAGGAATCGGAACTTAATTTAAAAGAAGGCAACTTATATTACGTCGTTTCTAACAGGTGTTAATCTTATATAGTTTATTTTGTTTTAGTTTTAACGAACTTATGCTACACTGCGTTGAGCGTGATGGTTTCGGATATTATCGATTGAAAAATTATGATGATCGGCGCCTGTTTCTCTGCGTATGCAATCGATTCATTTATGTCTCTGCCATGAAGTGAATGGATCATATGCTAGTATGTTTGCTCTGATGTATCCTATCTTTTGTTTCTCCCCTCCCTACAATACTGCCAGGCTAGCTCTTTTAAAAATCTTGCTATGTAGTTGCTATTGCAAGGTAGCCCTACTACACCTGAGAGCTGATATGAGTTGTCAAATGTTTGTTGATTATCGTTGGTGTCATAGTATTCAGTCCCAAATAGTGCCATGGTGGGGCAACCCAAAAAAAGCTGTAGCAGGGTGCTTGCTATTTTGATCCCTAACCGTCGTTAATAATCAAGGCTGGAGATCGGGCAGAGATTGTAACACATGCTGTACATTTTTGTTTCAAAGCTGGAGAATGGAGAGAGATTGTAACAAATTGGTCGAGATTGTAACAGTGAAAATAGAAGTGGAAGAGAAGTGTAACAGATGTAGGATGCTGAGGATTGGCCAGAGAAGAGGTGTGTGCAGAAGTCAGAACAGAGCAGGAGCAAGGCTAGGACGAGTGCAGCATATGGAAGGAACAAGTTCAGGCTTGGGTATGAAGAAGGTGTTGAGAAAAGGAGGTGATAAAATGAATGACAACCGAGATTTAATGGGTCTGGTATTTTACAAGTTTGCCCCCAAAAAAGGTATGAGTGACTACATTTTAGGGGCTGAAAGGTATTCAGATGTATCTAACCCAGTAGTGTCCAATGATGCCTACAAAATGTCGTGATCTCGGCTGCGATTCCACTACCCTAGCTGTGATGCAACAGAGGAGAGAGGAGTGGGATGGCCTTGACGGCATAATCGTAATCATGCTTCTATAATGTGCTATTAACTACAATGGTTGGTGTTGTCATAATTGTTTTAAAATTGATTGAATATGACTAGCAAGCCATAAAAGTTTGACAACTCACATTTGGGGCCAAAGCCTGAGAAGAAAGATGGGTATTCGGGTAATCACCATCTTATAATTATTGTTGTTTATCTGATTGTTCAAAGACGAGCTAATATCATGCTATGGCAATGTGTTGTATGGCCTGGCTGTGTAAAAGGGGCCTTTTGTAGCAGTTATGTAGAGCAAAGGCAGCAGCCTGAATTGCATAAATAGTGGACTAACTGCAGCCACTATGGTATAAAAGTCATTCAATCCTTGGTTGGTCTCCTTTTTGTTTGCATTATCCTCTAAGTTTTAGATGGTATTTGCCATTTTATAGTCCCCCTCCAAATCAAAACGAATTAGGGTTTTAAAGAATGACATTGGGGTGCTGATGTAGACTGCAACAACAAAAGAAAATAGGGGCAAAAAGAGATGCAAAGATGGAATAGAAAGGGAGGATCTATCATGTATCACTGAAAGGGGAAAACAAAAATATGCACTAGAAAGGATAGACCTTTCTAATACCGCAGAGCAATGGCTCCTTATAGAGAAGCATAAAAACTACTTGTCCGCACCATAACAACATCAACAAAAATATTCCCCTCCCTCACACATCTTGCTTAAGTACTCTCTCCCTAAAATTATTTTTTCTATATTCTCCCTCTGAACCACTTCTACCTTTGTTTCCCTTCGCGTTCCCCGTGTTAGCTATGAGGGTTTCCTTCCAAATACCACTTCAAAGGCAGTGGTTTGTGTGGACTCGTGGAATGCGGTGTTGTACCAATACTTGGCCCATGGGAGCAAATGAGACCATTCTTTAGGTTGATCTGTGATGAAACATGTAAATATGTCTCTAGGTTGCAGTGTATTACTTTTGTTTGACCATCCGATTGTGGGTGGTAAGCTATGCTCATGCTGAGAGTGATGCCTTGCAATCTAAAATTCTTTCCAAAATTGAGTCATGCAAATGGCGTCCCTATCACTAACCATTGAGAGAGGAACGCCATGTAACCTCACTATTTTCCTCACAAACACCTTAGCCAATGCTTTTGCAGTATAAGGATGTTTTAATGGGTAAAGTGACTATATTTAGAAAGTCTGATCACTGGCAAATCCAAATAGATGCCGTCCCATACTCTCTTCGGCATGGGTAGTGGCTGCAAGAGCTTTGGCAAGGGTTTGGCCACCTTCCTATAATCTCGAATAAATTTCCTATAATGCCCGGTCAACCCAAGGAACTCCCCGACTCCTTTAACACTCAAGAATAGGCCAATCTAAAACTTCCTACACCTTTTCTGGGTGGACTGCCACCCCCTCTTTGGATATACCTTTGTAATACCCGAGAGCAATGGCTCCTTACAGAGAAGCAAAAAAGCAACTTGATTCCACCATAACAAAGCTTAAGTAATGGGATTCTACTCTCTCTCTAAAACAAATTTTGCTAGGTCAGCATTCCCTTTTTGCTGTCTCTGATCTTTAGACAATCCACTCTTTGGGCTTTGTAGTTGCCTCTTGGACTAGCATTTCTTCAGGTCCAATACTTCATTCGTTATCCCCATCAGTTTTTGCTCTGTTCCTTTGCACCACCACCCATTTATAATAGTTGATGCATTTTTTTGGCTTAGTCCTTGTTTTTCCAGCATCCACAACATATTTTTAGCCTTTTAACCTCTGATTAATTTGTTTTTCTTAGCGACTCTGTTCATAGTTCATACACGCAGATTTGCTTCATGTATTCTGTGCAATTTCTTCCATGATTTTTTTTGTGCCAATTATTAATTCCAACCCTTTGGTGGATTGATGGCCTTGTCTCAGTCACAAGCAGCCAATGCAGCTCCTCAGCCTTATCTTGTTATTGAATTGTTAATTCTGCCTAGTTTGATGGTGATTGCACGTTTGCCTTTTATATATATTAATACTGGTATTTATATTTAGTTTTTGGCAATTCTTTTTAATATTCGAACTAAGGTTATCCAATTGAGATGAACTTTGAAGGTATTTTTTGGATTGTGCAAATTGCAATAAAAAATTACTTCAAATATATCTCATAGATGATATATAGTGTTCAATTTAAACTAAAAACTGATAAAACAATTTAAGCAAAGTCATCTAAAACAAAACTTTGTCAAGCCCTGTTTATGAAGAATGGAAACAAAGCAATTAAATAGCTAAATACAGCACATGCATTGAATGTGTGAGCGGCAAATAAAGGTGAAATAAAAACAGGATAAGTTAAAAAATGCTCTTTTGAATTCCTTTTTCATTTAAAAATGAAAGCTCACATGACTTCTTAATTTTTTTCACGAAAATTGGTGAAGTAAAAATATATGAATTGTTGAATATTGCATGAATCGTATTGATGGTATAAAATTACATAGATCCGTTCGTGTATCATGAGATACAAAGTCATTTAAGATTTATCTTTTGATACAAATTGGTAGATAGAAAAATTGGATCGAAAGATTCTGCTAGTTATACTTTTAGCATTTATAATCACTGTGCTGTGTGGGATTGACAACTACCATCCTTCAGAATTTACAATATAGTTTTCCATATACATCATTTGTGAATGGCTTGTTCCATTATTGTATTCATGCTTGTGTATTTTTGTATTGCATTGTAATCCCTATAAATTTCAACAACCAATTTTCTACTGTGGTTTTATGAGCTCATTTATTGTGTTCTTTCCCAAATATTTTTTTAATTAAAATGTTTAATTTTTCAAGGATAATTTGATATTTTATTTTCTTGAGAAAAAACTTAAAGCTATAAAAAAAATTCTGCATCTTTGATTTCACTCATTATGGAGTTTGGCCAGTTTTAAGAGAACTTTTGAAGAAGAAGTGATTATTTTGTCACAACAAACTCAATCAGACTTGCCCATCCATGGTGCTTTTTCTCACATGCTAGAATGAGTAGCTTCTGAAAGAAAGCAATAAAAAAATGTAATATAAGTGTTTTTGTGTAAAGCTTATTGCATATGCCTATTCTTTTTCTCTTGCATGCAGGTGGTTTTCAAGGTGGCAGAGTTATGTTGGGCCTTGTGTTGGTATGCTTTCAATTGACAAACAATCTTCTGATGGTCCCCTTACCAACATGACTAACACAAAGATTGCGGATAGACCTGGGCCTATTGATAATTCTGATATTATTTCAAAGGGAAACAACTTTGACAGCAACAGTTTAGATATTTGTCGAATGTTGGGAGAGGGTACAGACTATGTTTTAGTTCCTGAAAAAGTGTGGGAAAGGCTGTTGGAATGGTAAATTTATTGTCAAAATATGATTTTGCCTTTTAATTTGGAGAAAATTTATGCTGTAGTTTGTAGTTTGAAGAAAGAGCGCTAAAATAATATCTAATACATGTGATTAAGCATGCAATGGTTAATTTGCAGATACAGATTTAGTAGCACAAATTGGAAGCAGTTTCCTGATAGCTTATATAAACTGGGTTAGGAATATGATAAAAGAAGAGCCCAAAACATGTTAATTTTAAATTTCCCCCTTGAATCTTCATAGGCAATTTTTTGGTTGAATGTTTTACGTGTCCAGGTTTAATATTGAAAATTTGATGTTAACCTATGTATACATTATGGAGACCTCTTGGCATTCGGGCATGGAAAAAATGCATGGCATTAATTCAACATGTCATTGGATGACTTAAAATGCTTGATTTGTGTAATGTGTAAATATATTTCTGTCTCACAATTGTCCAGGTACAAAGGTGGACCAGCATTACCGAGGAAGTTAATTTCTCAGGGTATTGGACATAAGCAATATAGTGTTGAGGTTTATCCACTTAGTCTAAAGGTTACTGATGCGAGAGACAACAGCCCGTTGATTGTAAAATTAAGCAAAAAGGTACTGATTGATTTCGTTGCTGACTCTTTTGTCCTAGTTAGCTTTGCAGTAATCACAATGCTTAATAAGGGTGCTGGGTTATTGATTTTTTTTATTTATATGCTCTATATGATTGGTCTTTGATTATCACTACAAGAACAGATTATACTATTTTCTTTATATAAATTTTAATATAACCATACTATATTTCAAAATAATTGATTTTTATTTCCTATAATTTCATGTTTAATGAAGGTCATTAAATTGAAATTTCACACATGTTTTTGTGTTTTGTTGAAGAATGCCCATAAAAATTTAAAAGTGAATTTAAAAGTTGGAATTGCAAACCATACAATTAACGATATCAGTTACATGTTTATACTGGTGTCTTGCCACATTTTGCTTCTATTCTGGATTGGTACTATATTTGGTTGTATTGTAACATGATATGATTTGATGATTGAATGCAAATGAGCCATCATTCTGATTATTTTTTTTTTTCTATTCCCTAATATATTTTAGGCTACCATAGGTGAACTTCATGAGCTAGTGTGCAAAATTAAAGGAGTAGAACAAAAGAAGGTGCTGTTCCCCTCTATTTGTTTTTACTTTTATTTATTTCATTTGTTATAAAATCTTACACTTCTCCTTCTCTCTTTTTCGTTTTTGTTTGTTGTCAATTATATTAGGCCTGTATCTGGGATTACTTCAATTTGAGCAAACATTCACCACTGACAGTCTCAGAGCAGACATTGGAGGAGGCTAACTTGGTTATGGACCATGATGTGAGTAACCGTTAGTAATGTAGATCTTTAATGTATGTTTGGTTTGACATTTGGAGCCTTGGATCCATGTTTCGGATGTGAAAAATGGAATCTAATGAAAATAGCTTGAGAAAGGATGTGGATCATAATCCACTTTTTACTTGATCCTATGTCAACCAAGCATACACTTAATTGTAGTTGAATTATATGGTAATACGGCTACCTTTATGTAGAGATATGAGCTGAATATTCTTTGGTATTCTTCTAAATTTATGTTTAGATACTAAGACATCCTAGCTATTTTCTTGGTATTGATTCTTCTATAGAAGCTTGATGCTCCTGATTCTTCTCTTGCTTGCAGATTCTTCTAGAAGTACTACTTGATAGAGATCACTCTTCTCATTCTGGCATGGATTCAATGGGAAATGAACTAGCTTTGGTACCATTAGAACCTCCAAGGTCATCTATGTCAATTGCTGGGGGACCTACCATGTCAAATGGTCACTCAACTGGATCTAGTTTTAGTTTGTGTCAGGGAATTTCTGTAAGTTCGAGTTTGACCAATATGGATGATAAACATGATGTCTATAAAGGTGAAAGGGGTGGTTTGGCAGGACTGCAGAACTTGGGGAACACGTGCTTCATGAATAGTTCTATTCAATGTTTAGTCCACACTCCACCACTTGTTGAATATTTCTTACAGGATTACAGTGATGAAATCAACATGGAAAATCCTTTAGGAATGCATGTACGTGACCATTTAAATCAGTTTATGTGTATTTTTTCTAGTGTTCAACAATTACAAAAATAGGGCTTGGATATATTTTTAGTCTTTATAAAATAAGTGAATTTTGATTTTGGTCTTTATAAAAAGTTTCCTTTTTTTTTTTGTCTCTAAAATTTGAAAACTATATTTTTAGTCCTTACAAAATGAATGAGTTTTTTTTATTTTAGTCCTTAAAAGATGAATGAGTTTTTGATTTTAGTCACGTGAAACAATTTTCTTTGCTTTTCATCTTTTCAAAGTTTGAAATCATTTTTTTTGTTCCTAAAGTTTATTATTGTAAGATAGATACAAAACCATTTATTTTAGGGATTATAAATATTTTTTAGAAATGTCACATGTTGTCATTGTATTAAATACACCATTGAGTGACACCTAGGATGTTTAATTGACATTTCGTTCAACATATAAGCAGTTAATGAGTGTAATATAGTAATAGATAGGGATCATAAACAATTATTTCAATTTTTTGAGGGACTAAAACTAATAATTTTTTTCTTGGGACCAAAATTGAAACTCATTCATTTTACTGGAACTAAAACATCCTAAAATAGTGTCATTGATGACTTTACTTTCAAGGCAATTTCAAATTAGTTTTGAAATTGTTACATGTGTCTGGTATGCAGGGTGAGTTAGCACTTGCATTTGGTGACTTGTTGAGGAAACTGTGGTCTTCAGGGCAAACTGCCATTCCGCCCCGTGCATTCAAGAGCAAATTGGCCCGATTTGCTCCACAATTCAGTGGTTATAACCAGCATGATTCTCAGGTTACTTTATGCAAATTGTCTAAGTTCCTTATTTTTGAGATTACTGTCACGTAATAAACTCAAATGCTGTTATTACTTAATACTGTAACACTGTCTCCTTATGCAACATCCAGACAACTTTAGGCATTCTTCCACCAATCTTTTTGTAATATGAAATCCCTTCTATTGACCATTCACCATTTCCATGGGTAATGCAACACCATCTTTGGTCATCTGTTTCAATTCATGCATCAGTTGAGAATTGAGATGAGAGTAACTCAGTTAATTTTTTGTTTTTATGAAATTTATCTGTTGCTTTTGCTTAATTTGCATTGGCAGAATCCTACCCCCGAGAGTCTGATTTTGCGTTAAAATTAGACTTTAAAGAAAATTTGATGATTGCTTGAATTTTTGTTCAGTGACAGCTTTTAGTTGTTTTAAGTTGTCCACAAAATTGGAGTTCAGCCTTTTTATGATTGTTGTATGTTCTCTGATTAATGGATTTCTTTCTTTAGGAATTGCTTGCCTTTTTATTGGATGGTCTGCATGAGGATTTGAATCGTGTGAAACAAAAGCCTTACATTGAAATGAAGGATTCAGATGGTAGGCCAGATGAGGAGGTTGCATCTGAGTGTTGGAAAAATCATATGGCTCGGAATGATTCATTGATTGTTGATGTATGCCAGGTGAGTATATGTTCATGTTATTTCATAGGCATTTACTGCATTATAATTGATCCTTCATTAGTCATCTTTTTTCTTAGTTAACTGTTTAAATTTCTGCCCTGTTGTCACTTTTCTCCCCTCCCCTGTTTTGGCACAAAAAGTGAAGAGAAGAACCTGTAGTCATGAGTTACTTACTATATTTATATATGTTTTACTCTATTCAATTTTAGTTTATAATTTGTTTTGCTCTGAAGTTTTTTTCCCTTCTCAATTTCTCTAATTTCTATCAATTTTAACTTTCATTTTCTACAAAAGCTCGACAATATTGAGTTTTAACTTCAATTTCATTCTGGTTACCTTTACTAAGCGTGGCATTTTGATTTTTGTACAATAAAATGCTCAGGGTCAATACAAGTCAACGTTGGTTTGTCCAGAATGTGAAAAAATTTCAATCACTTTTGATCCATTCATGTACTTATCATTGCCACTACCTTCCACTGTCAGTCGCACAATGATAGTAACTGTCTTTTATTGTGATGGGAGTGGTCTTCCAATGCCATACACCGTGACAGTTCTGAAGCATGGTTCCTGTAGAGATCTTTGCCAAGCATTAGGCACTGCATGTTGCTTGAAGAGTGATGAAATGCTTTTGCTTACAGAAGTAAGTGCTTCTCATAAAAGTTGCTTTTTCTTTGCTTTGATTTCAGTGATTGATGGTTTGTATGTCTATCTCTTAGGTTTATGACCATAAGATTTATCGATATCTAGAGCCTTTGGAATCATTGAATTCAATAAAGGATGATGATCACATCGTGGCCTATAGAATTAAAAGTGGAGCTAGCGAAACAAAACTTGAAGTTTTGCATCGATGGGTGGATAAGTAAGTTTACCTCTTTTGATGTGTGCTGTACGGTATACTCTTCACATTGAATGGGCACGAAGCTCTAATGCTTCATGGTTGTCTAAATGCGAGTTATTTTTGTCTAGGATGAGTTATAGTGGTTTTTGTCCTTAACAGTGTGTTTGGATATGAAGTTGAGAGAGGAATTCTCGAGTGGATTTAAAATATCACATATCAAAATGACTAGAATGGTTACCGAAAGCCTAAGAATTTTCAAATTGATGGGAATTTTATAGATTTTTCTAAAAGTAAATTGTAGGGATTTCAAGTAACGTCACAAAAGAAAGAATTTGAACATTTCTACGTTTCACTATCAACTCACATCTCAAAGTTTTGATTCGCTCTCTGTTTCTACTGTACGCTTCCCCTCTTTGTCCTATTCTCTCTCTTCTGGCCTTCTCTTTCTCTCACCCATTCCTTAAGTCTCTCTCTTCTGCAGTGCCTATCTCTCTCATTTCCTTTTCCTCTCTTGCATGCCTCTGTCCATTTCTTTTCTGCACCTCTCCCTCACTCTCTTTTAATCTCTTCTGCACCTCTCCCTCACTCTCTTTTAATCTCTTCTGCTTGTCTCTGTCCCCCTTTCCCCTTTCTCTCCTGCACATCTGCTCTTTCTTCTGCACCTCTCTCTTTCTACTTCCCTTCTCCCTCTCCATTTGTCCTTTACAGTTTTTTTTTAAAATAAACATTTAAAAATGAAATTTTACATATGATGGGAATTATATAACTTTTCCCAAACAAAGAATAAAATACAAGGAATTTGAATTGCTTTATTCAAACAGAATACTTTTAAATTTAAAAGTCTTTGATTTGAAGCAATTATACATCCATCCATTTCAAATTTCAATTATCTTTCCAGACATTTCCTAACTTTTTGGTAAATGTATTCTTACTTTTAACTGAAAGTAATATTGTTGGTTAGTTAATTCTGTTGCAATTTAATTTTTAATTTTCTGTAAATAGATTCTTCCCCTTGGAGGTAATTTGATTGGTTACACCATAGTTTTCGTTAATCCGTTAATCTCTTCCAGAGATGGGAATGAGTAATCCATAGATTTTTAATGGTGATTAATATCAACTGTCTCTGGATGCATTCATAAATATATTTCTGGTACTATGGAGAATTGCAGGTGCAATTCAAGGTGGTAACCATTATTCAGGATATCACCGCTATCACATAGGAGTTAGGATAGTATAAATAACCATTTGTGGCCTATCGTAGGGAATCTGCCATAGCATGATTCCTCAACTGGTTATAGACATTTCACCAAGTTGTTCTTGGTTCACTGACTTAGACAACTATGATAATGTTTCAATTTCTTTTTTACTGTTTGATTAGATTTTTTTGAATTACCTTGATTGGACAGTATGAAGGGTGGAGAAAGGAAGCCCTTCGGAACCCCCTTGGTTACTTATTTGAAAGAAGATCCTCAATTTGGAGCCAACATTGAGGATTCTGTACATCAATTGTTGGCACCTTTAAGAAGAGCATATTCTTCAACTAAGTCTCATGATGGGAAGGAAAATGGTTTCGTCTCAGCTGGCAGTGATGAGCAACCAAACATCTCCAATACTCACAGCGAATCACAGAGTCTAACAATTGGAAGCAATGAACAAGCAGGAACATCATGCGGGGAGTCATCTTTCCAACTTGTTTTAACTAACGAAAGTTCTGAACCCATTGGGAAGGCTTCTTTTACAAAGCCTAGCAAACTTATAAGAGTCTTTCTGGATTGGAGTGACAGAGAAAATGAATTGTATGATTCTAGCTATCTAAGGGATCTCCCGGAAGTTCACAAACCTGGATTCACTGTGAAGAAAACCAAGCAAGAAGCTATTTCCTTGTTTTCTTGCTTGGAGGCATTCTTGACTGAAGAACCTCTGGGACCAGATGACATGTGGTAAGATTTACTTTCCTGTTTTTGAAATGGATTCATACTATACTGCTGTGAGCTGTGCTTGAGGGATATTGCCGCCTAATTTTTTTTTTCCTTTTCAAATTAATTAGGTACTGCCCTAGATGCAAGGAACACAGGCAAGCTACAAAGAAGCTTGACTTATGGAAGTTGCCCGAGATTCTTGTTTTTCACTTAAAACGATTTTCATACAGTAGATATCTAAAAAACAAACTTGACACTTTCGTGAATTTTCCCATTCACAATCTTGATTTAACCAAGTATGTGAAAAGCACAGATGGACAGTCATATGTGTATGACCTTTACGCAATCAGCAACCATTATGGTGGTCTAGGTGGTGGGCATTACACTGCTTATTGCAAGGTATGTTAATAACATGCACCTGCTGTGATGCGAAGTCATGATTTTGTAATTTGTGAATTCATTCTGCCGTTTGAGATGTTTGTTTTAAACCTAGTGTTCAATTGTTCTTCCGATTTTTAACAGTTGATCGAAGACAATAAATGGTGTCATTTCGATGATAGTCATGTCAGTGGTGTCACTGAAGCTGAAATTAAATCCTCTGCTGCATACGTGTTATTCTATCAGAGAGTTAGACCTAAAGGCCAGATGGATGGAGAGACATCTCAGGTTCATACAGTATAGACCATGATGGGGCATTTTGTTGGTTGATGCCAGTTAGCACGAAACGGAGCTCATGTCCTGGATATTATTTTACTTAGCAGGGCAAAACTGCTAGGTCAAATGCGAGACAAAATGTTACCATGGCATGATGACAGGTATTAAACAAAAATGTTTTAGATGAGACAAAACATTTGATATCATTGGTAGTATCAGTTCAAATCACTACATGAATGATATCATTTTTTTGATAGGGAAATTTTGGCAGCCTATGATCTATTTGTTATTTAATTTCATCGGAGGTTACAAAGAACGATCATAATGAATTAATCATAATTGCTGTTTGACTGTTGTATGCATTCGTATCGTGTGCCTTAGGCGGCGCTCGTGTTTGTGAAAAAAAATCAATGGTGCCCTCCTTCCATCGTTATGTTGTTTGGATTCTTGGACCAGTGTCACGTGGAAGAGATGAACAGCACTGATTATATTTATTTATTTATTCATAATCGCTTGCCTCTCTTCTTTTATTGCTTTTCTATTTTGCACCAAAACTTAGTTAATCTGTTTGATTCTTGTTATATGCCGTCTCCTGTGGGCAACATGAAGTCCCGTTTCTGCTATCAGATTGCCATTTTTGTGTATGTACGGTACCTAGATTTTAGTGGGAAAAGGAGTTTGGGACAAACCATTTTTACTAAACAGCTTATACTTTTGAAATTTTTTAAGTGAGAAATGAAATGATAAATCTAACGTTTCTTATTTTACTTATTTTTATAAATATCTTATTTTGTGTATCTCTCATTTCATTTGGTTCTTGTATGAATAAAAGAAATTTCCTTGGGCCCTTGTTTAATGAAGTGATGAAAAGTGAGAGGGTGGAAAATGAAAAACAGAAAAAATTATAATGGAAAGTGAGGTTGTTTACATTAGGGTGAAAGAGATGAAAAATGAATGGGAAATTTTTAAGTGTAAAATTAAATACGAATACTTAAACTACCAACCTTGGATTCGTTGACCAAAAAAGAATTTCCAACCTTTAATTCAATTTTCAGTTGGATTTGCATTCAGAATGAGCATATAATCTATTATGGTTAGCTATTCTCTATTATAACCACTTAATATGTTAATACTTTTTTCAACTTATCAACATAATTTTTTTTAACATAATTGATTATGTGTAGGAATGGTAACATGGGTAAACCCTCCTCTTTTGACCAATCCTGCGTTTTTTTTGACTAAAAATGGGGTTGGAACGGATTGTCTTAAGACGTGTTATCTTTGCCGACAAAATATTTTTACGTAGTAGAGTATCTTTCCCCATAAAAAAAACTTACGTATTAGGGTGTTTTTTCCTGCACCCTCCATGTTCTTCTCTCACTAGATTTTTTATTTCAAAAATATTTTTTATAATATTTCAAATTATGTGATTCAGAAGTTTTTTTCCAAATTCGTAATTGGTTTCCAGATTATGTAATCTGGAAGTCTTTTTTTCAGATACATGATTAGTTTCTGAATTATATAATTTGAAAGACTTTTCTAATATGAGATTAGCTTCTAGATTATGTAATCTGGAAGTTTTTTTTCAAATGTGTGTCTGAATTATATAATCCAGACAATTACTTCCTGCACCCAATCAATTGCTTCCTGCATCCGACAAACTTTTTAAAATTCCATTATGTCCTTGTATTCTTTATTTTGAAAAACAGTGTAGGGTGCAGAGGAATGCGTTACGGATATCATTATCCAGAATGTGTTTTGTATTCCGTATGTACATTCGGAATAGTTAACTATGTTCTGGATGTGGGCATGCTGAAGTATATTTTTTGACTTATGGATTTCTATATCCGAAAGCTAAGTGATATTTTTTTTCAACATTTTCAATGGATACAACTGCCTTAGAGGAGAAATGCGAACGAAAGAATGGCAAGACGACGCTGCCCACTGCGTTTAGTGCGTAAACGAAGGTGGCGGTGGCGGCTGCTGCGCGAAAACGAAGGGGTGCTTGATTGGATGCAAATTTCTCTCTTAACCTAATTTCAATTTCATTAAGGGTTTTTTCATATTTTCGCAAATTTTATTAAAGGGTATTTTGGTATTTTTGTAAATATTATTGGGTGCTAGTTCAAATTGATTGGGTGCAGGGAGAATCAACCATCTAGAAACTACTCTCAAATCTAGAAATCTGGATTATATAATTTGAAATACTTTTTATTAAAAATATATTATGAACTACATAATTCGTAAGTTATTTTCGAGATTAACTTCTGGATTATGTAATCCAGAATATGAGAGTGACACAAAAATGATTAAAAAATATTTTTATGTTTTGTATGGGATGACACAAGAACCTATAGAAGTGCAGGAAGAAACAGTCTTTTTTTTCTCTACTCATCAAAGTTCTTTATGCACTCAATCAATATTTTTTTAATATTTGAAAAGATGATTTTATTTCTTTTTAAAACGACTTCTACATTAGTATTTTTGGAATGTTCCTGAACAACCCTTTCCAGAATTTATAAATGTATTCTGCAAAATGTTTTTTGAAATTTCTGGAAAGCATTTTTGGGAAAGAATTTTTATAATAAGATTTTTGGAACGTTATATATATTGGAATGTGTTTTTCATAAGAATTTTTTTGAAATGTATTTCGATAAAGAAATTTTTAGAATAAAACCGAATTAGATGGACAGTTTGATCATTTTATCTATATGATGAGTGCAGAAAGAACTTTCATGGGATACAGAAAGAAATACCTGTTTCATATAACCATGGGTTTGTGTTCCATATAACCATGGATTTGTGCGCCTGAGGATTAATTTGCATAAATTAAAAAAAAATAAAAATTATTTGTAATTTCTTAATCCCAAACTTCGTAAAAATAATGATTTATTGTAAGTATAATAATTAAAAAATAAATAAATTAACGATTTACTATTTATTTCAAGTAAATAAGAAACTATACTATAAGAAAAATATATTAAACTGAACCATGAAATAAATATATAGATTGTTATTTATAAATATATAATATTAATAAAATAGTGAATATAAATATTTAGTCATATTTAACATACAAAATATTATGTAATAATAAAATACTAAAAAGAAAAAATTAATGTAATTTATGTGATGAGATGAGTTAATCTACACTTTGATTTGAGTGAGTTATGAGATATGCATAGTGAATTTATGCAGGTTGATAAACATAAATATCCAATTCGTTTTACTTTTTACAACGAGTTGTAAATGGACTCACATGGTCCACTTAACATTATTATCCTTAATTATGTGGGTATAATACGTAAAAAAATTTCAACCTACACAATCAATTATGGACTTTACATTATGTTTAACTATGATTGTTGTTAAAAACTAAATGATCAATTGTGCATGTTACATATCATAAACAAAGTAACAAACTTATTATATGTCCTTTGAATTATGTTGGAGAAAGTTATGGTTATGTAAGAAAAAATAAATCACTATATCTGCATATCCATTTAAAGTTTAACATGTCGAAGTAAACCATTATTCTTAGAGTTTCTACACCTTTCCTTCCTCAACAATAATAAACCTATGGATGTAAACATAACATAAGTGATTCAAAATTTCAACATTAATTTCATTTTTCCATCCTAGTGTTAGGTTAGGATCCTTGTATGGCACCTTTTGAGGTTGCCACACTCCAACTTTTGGATTTTGTAACTCTTATGAAAGCTTATGTAACAATTCAAGAGAGGGAAAAAGAGAAAATTGCCGAAAAAGGAGGTGAAGAACATGTAAGGAAAAGACAAGTTGGGATCAAAAGGGGCTCTAGGCCCAAAATAATTAATATCAAGCACAACGATTACCATTGACTCAAGTATAAAAGAAAAAGTTATATAGGAAAGAGATTATGGTCCATTTAGGAATGGCAAAGCGGGGCGGGCTATGCGGGCCGGCCCGCAAGTAAAAAATGCGGGGCAAGCTTATCTTTTCAACCCGCTAACCCGCATTAGCCCGCGGCCCGCGCGGGCCAGCAGCGGGGCAGGGCGGGGCGGGCTGGTCCGCTAACCCGTAAGAAAAAAATTGTCATTGTTTTAATGTGTGCAAATGACGAGGAATATTATAATTATGAAAAATGGATGAAAGTTCTTCTAAGGCGGCATCCAATGTTATTGAAATGGAAGAATGACAATAATATTTATGTTTAATGTTTTTGAATTAATGTTTATGTTTATATTTAATGTTTTGGAATTAGGTATTTTTAATGTTTTGGAAGTGGAAGAATAGTGATATTTGATATTTATCTTAATGTTTAATTTTTTGATGTTTGATTATGTTTGAAAAGGAAGAAAAAAAAAATTGGGTTTGATAGTAACAAATATATAGGTTTAATTTGACAATTTTTTAAGAACAAAATGTAAAAAAAAAATATTTAATTTAAAAAAAAAGAACGCGGGTTGGCCCGCAAACCCGTGGGCCAACTCTTATGCGGGGCGGGCTGGCCCGCTTTGCCACCCCTAGGTCCATCTAGCAATGTGCAGAACACATAATTTCAAGTTGGAAGTGTTAAGCTTGATTTTCCCAGATTTAACGGTTCTGTTGGGCTTCAATGGATATTCAAGGCTGAACCCCTAATGATCAATGTTCACTTATTACTTCATTCCATTTAGATAAAGATGTTGTTCCATGGTATTAAGTGATCTCTTGTGAAAATCCATTTCACTCTTAGACTGCTTTTACAAGAGCATTAGAAATCAAATTTGGTCTTTTTCCCTATGAGTGCCCAAGATCATAACTGCTCAAACTCACACAAAGTAGCTTAGTCTAGGCTTATTCAGTTTGGGAAAGGATATTGACGTCAAATAAGTCATGAAGTTTGATCGTCATAGGTTCCATGATAAGATCAAATTTGGATTCTTATAAGTCATAACTTCATAAAGTTTTCACAGAGAGAAAACTCAAATTTCTTTTAAAAAATTCATATATCTTTTATTATATTGCATTGTTTTATAGGAAGAATTAGGTAAGATCCTCTAAGTTTCTCACTAATTTCCACTAAGTAATCTTTAATATTCACTAGTAATTAACTCTCACTAGTGTTACCTTTAGTTCTCACTGTATGCATCACTATTTTCCACTATGAGTAGCATGAATGATTCACTTGAAGTTATTTTCTTATCTTCTTGTCAAACCATTCAACCTCTTAATTGAAATCATAATAAAAAATATGGTTAAATATGTTTTTCATCCTTATACTATAACATAAAATTGGTTTTTTTTCCATAGTCCAAACTTTAGACTTTTTTAGTACATGTAGTAAAGAAACTATTGGAATGAGTCTTTATTAATTAGTTTTTCGGCGTAACAAACGAATTTTCAATATGAACCATATTATAATTGTTCCTGCCGGTTGACCAGAACGTGCTTCGTGCGTAGCTATGACTCGCGTAACAAGGCCACCTTCCTCTTGGTTCCAGATCTTCACCCAACACCGCCATGAGTACCTGAAACAGAGAGAACAAAGGGCGCCCTCGCGGCCGTTTGCACTCCGACGATCAAGTCAGTAAGCAGAAAACACCAAACACCTCCGTATCGGAGCACTGTAACTGTGATGCTCTGAAGGCGCATAACTGAATTGTAACTAACTTCTCTCTCCTTCCAATCACTTGTGCGTACAGTGTGTAAGAATGCAAATGATTAGAGTGTGTGTAAAATGTACCTCACTAAGCTCTCAGAAAAGCTTATATACCTTGAGTTTTAGTGCTTACTGCCACGTGGCCTTTCTGACTTAAGCACAACTCCATGTGGAAGGCCTTACGATGCTGTAACTTAACTTAGGGAAATCCCAGCGTGTAAGTCTTCCTTCTTCGAAGTGCATCTGGCGCAAGGGGTGACTACCTGGGTGCCAACACATGTGCCCCAGCCTCTAGTCACTCGCCCTGGGAGTGTGTCAGCCTTCCTCTCTTACCCTGCACATGGACTACCCCTGGGCGTGTCCCTCTCCCGGGTCGTATCTGTCCTAGGGATTCTCTAGAGGTGGCGTGGGTACTTCACGAGTCAGGTTACTCCATGATGGTACTGGGAATATAGCCTTGAAGCCACCTTTCTCTTCTTTTTACAATTGGTCTGAGGTACCGGGGCCTGAGGCCTCCTTGCCCGTACCGTGGCCTCTTATCGTGCCGCCCCCTCCATGGTCTTTCCTACCCGTGGGTATCGGGGGGTGGCACCATCGACGCCTGAATCTGGCGACGCCCAAAGCGGTCAATGCTAACTCTCCTCCTTGGAGCCCCCCTTGGTGGGTCTGCCATACGTTTGACTTTGACTTTAGTCAACGCCCGGGGACGGGTCGGTACAATAATATTATAACATCTATGTCAGCGATGAGTCAAACATGAAATATTTTAACATCGTAGTTCACACTGCAAATTTGCCACGTAAAAAAAATCTGGCAATGACCCATTCAAATAGTTTCCTTACTACAAGTATCTAGAAGGTCTAAAATTTGGACTAGGGATGAAAACCAATTTCGCGTGAAAGTACATAGAAGAAAAACATATTTAAACCTAAAAACTACAAAGAAAACCCAAAATTATATTGGTATCTCTAGATCATATAATTCCCTCATTCTTCAAGGATATCCATCCTCGAATGTCATGAGTATACTTCCTCCAAGAGAAACATGATACTAAGATAAAATATAATCTTTTTTATTAGCTTTCCATTTCAGAATTGGAATCCTCTCCAAACATTAATTATTGATTGATGAGAAATGATAATTATTGATTGATAAGAAATGATGTGTTGTTCAGACATCACATGATTTTTTCTTCTTCACATTGTTGAATGGACAAAACAACAATATGTCCACGATTATAAAAAATAATTTATTAATATTTTTCTTTCCTTTTTGCTGGTTGTTCTCGTCGGTTGACTCGAATGGCAGTCTCTGGCCCGCCGGTCTCCACCTGAGAATTGAACTTCCTTGGGTTGAAGAACTCTTTCCTGCAAAGACAAAGGGCGCCCTAGCGGCCGTTAGCACTCTGACGCTTAAGTCAGTGAGGGCTAAAGAAACAGTAATGTGTATAAGCAGTTTCATTCTTAGAAACGACGTACCTTGCTAGGGTTCTTACCACCCTATTTATAGGTTGTAACTAGGGTTACTTTTGCGATTCTCCCACGTCTCTTCGTGGGCTTAGGGTTCCTGGGAGAATGTCCTTACGCCGCTATCACACAATCTTAGCATAATCTAGCGCATAGGACTTCCCTTTTCTGGAGTGCAAAGACCTAACAGCGTAGCCGCCAAGGTACCTATTCACGTACCAGCGCTTGCGGCATCATCTATTCTGCGGGTGCCCTAAGTATTCACGTGCCATGCATGCAGTATTTCTCTGGAAACCCTAACCCTAACGAGCCTTAGCGCCTCCAAGGAACACTTGCTTCTGTCATACCCGAATGTACCATACAAACCCCATGCATGATCCTCTCGTGACTTAGGTTTCTTTTGGTATCAAGGTGTTAACCCATGTTAACTCATGCAATCTGTGGGACCCAGCTTACGTGGCTCACCCTTATTATCAGTCCACCGATGTCCGATGTCTTTCTCTCAGGCTGATGACCAAGGTCTAGCCTATACACAAACCCCCCAGTCTCGAGCTGTAACTTGTTTTAGTGAAAAAACTAAGTGATCGCCCACAACGACCTACGTGGCATTGGGTGATAGGACGTGAACAGTGCACCGAAGTGACATCTCACCTTGCTTTTCAAATAGCGTAGACGTGGCAAGATCAACGACTAAGACTCGTTGGCGCTTGCATTTCTTTGTATACATTAAACATTTCAAAACCCCTATGCTCCTTCACTGTTTCATTACTTCACTTAACACTTCTCAAACATTTCCTACTCTCGAACGCTCTGTCTTCTTCTTCGAAAGCCTCTACCTTCGAACCCTAACTTATTCAAAGGTATGATTTTAATCCATGTTCACCCTTGTTTTATGATTATGATGCTCATAGCATGCTATAACTGTTCTGGGACTGTTTATATTTCTGCACTTTATGTTTTCTGTTCTTCGTTCGCGCACTATCGCACTATCTGTTTTCTGGGTTTCAGAGTCATACCATCTCCCCCCTCTAAACCTTCATTTTTATCTTTTCCTTTTTCCTCTTTTCTTCTCTAGCTTCCTCTCTTAAGATGGCCAGAACCAAAACTACACCAAACCCTCCACCTTCCATTGATTATAAAGCACTCTATTGTTGGGCTCCCGATAGCCTTCTAGCTGAAACTTCTCAAATATACACCTTTAAGGACATCGATGCGTACAAGAAAAGCGAGTCTGATGAGAAGTTCTGCGTATTTGGGAGGGAGTTCGACATATACATGAAGGTTCTGTCTTGCAAGGAGGGTGAGCCCGTGTGCGTTGACGACCGCGCAAGCCCCGAGGAACCCTTCTTCTTTATGTACGCAACGGTCTTCAAGCGGCTCAAGCTTCGCCTTCCTTTCTCGGGGTTCGAGCGCGCTCTCCTGATTGAGGTCAATGTGGCCCCTGGCCAGCTGCATCCCAACAACTGGGCCTTCGCGATACTTTGCAACCACTTTGGCCATACGCCTTCTGTGGATGTGTTCCTCTATTTCTTCGAGGCGAAGAGCCCTGGTAAGAAGCTCTGGATGAGCTTCAATGCGTGGCAGGAGGAGTCCTCCTAACCCTCTTCCAGTAGTCTTACAAGGGCTTCAAAGGAAAGTTCTTTAAGATATGCTGCGACAAGCATGATCTGACCTTGCAGATGGGTTCCCACTCTATTGGGTGGATAAAGCGGGGCTCAAGAAACCTAGGAGTCTCGAGGACTTGGCCCAACCCGATTGTGAGGTGTGCCAACTTCTTTCAAGCTTGGGAGTGGTGTTTAACATTGCTGAACTGATCAAGCTTGAATACAACCCCAAGCATCTCAAGAGCTACATTGGTATCTTGTTTGACTATGCTCTTTCTTGTTTACTTGCATATCGTGTTGTTTTACTTCTTATGGATTGCTATTTCCCTGTGTAGACATGGTGCTAAACGTGGAGAAGAGGAGGATGCTAGCTGAGGCAACCTCTAAACTAAAAGCGAGTTATGGTTCGCCCCTGGGCGTGGCCCTTTCATGGGTCGTATCTATCCCGGGGGTCTCCCAGAGGTGGCGTGGGTACTTCACGAGTCAGGTTACCCCCTACTGGCACTAAAACCATGGCCACCTTT
>Ga0123342_1003884_pt1 | contig 23479 bp, 10 predicted proteins | sample Turbeawhitnodule_FD_89960 | JGI IMG/M metagenome (GOLD analysis project Ga0123342, IMG submission 89960) | Root nodule microbial communities of legume samples collected from Mexico - Turtle bean Mexico white nodule | ecosystem: Host-associated > Plants > Roots > Nodule | place: Mexico: Nepantla... | reverse complement strand
AGAAGAAAATAAATACCACAATATAATTTGCAGAAAAAATGAATAATAATTAAAAAGAAGGCAATTAAACCAAAAAAAAAAAAAAAGTGGGCGTTCAAAGCTAACAGTCAAATGATAGAGAACAGTAAATTGTCATCGTCAATTGAAATAAATACATGACCAAGTTACCACAACAAAGATAAAAGCTACCCATATTGAATTGACATCCCTTTAGCAAGAGCCTCAAGATGGGTACGGCGAAAATCAAACACTAGATAAAATAATCATGCTCGAATATCAACCTAATTTCAGTCCATGTACTAGAAAAGTAAGAGCACCAGAAAAACCCAAGAGCCAGTAACTGCAAACCGCTAAAAAAAAACAATTCAAACCTAAAATCAGCGTAACTAACCAGGATCACATTGGCTGTAGAAATCTTCAACATCTGCAACAGCACAAACAGGCCGAAAACATTAAACGAGTACGACAAAAAAAATAAAAAAATCCAAAACCTTCATGCATTGAAATCTAAAAAAAAACAAGATCAAAATCCGTCACGTGAGACTCATCAGGCTGAAATTCCGTGAAGGCATACAAAAGGATTCGATTCATTCAACACAACAAACAGGCGTGACGTTCTGTTTCCCTCTAAAACCACAACCAACCGAATGTCGTAACGGAACAGTAACTGGTCGCAGGTTAACATGTCATTCTCAACCGAAAACGACAAAAAGAAAGAAACCGCTACAGTAGATCAGTGAACGATCCCTTGCCATGATTCGTGATTTGTGGTTATTATTTTTTTCCGGTTTCATAATTTGTTAACACATCGTGAAAAGAAAAGGAACAGGTATTTGCGAATAACAGTGGTGGATAAATGAATTTAACGGTGCATGTAACCGGAATTGGAAATTGAAACGTTACCGGCGGTGAGGGCTTTGATGATGCCTGCTCTTCGGCCCTTGAAATCCTCGAATATGTCTTCGACGGAGCGACTTCGCGCTTCCATTCTCCGAGAACGTGAAAACGAGGTCGTTTAGGGTCTCACCGCACTGCACAAACGCAACTTCGTTTCACGAAATTCAGAGAGAGAAGAGAGAATAAACGAAACGAAACGAAACGCAGTCGCAGGATTATGGTATGTGCTGCGTTTGAGTATAGTGGAGTGAAATTTATTTCATTTGCATGATGAACAATGAATCATCTTCCTTCGATTCTCTGCGCTCGCTTCCACTGCAACTACGCTACAACCTCACTGCTTCCACACAATTTTTATTTTCATTTTTTCTTTTTATTTTATTCCGTACAATGATTTTATCGTGTGGGACCCACCGAGTCACGCAACTTGCAACCGTCTCTTCTTTTTCTGTCTCGTCTTATCTATTAATAAATAATATCGTTTTTTTAGGACTAATGTTTTCAAATTCTAACAAAAAATTAAATAAATATATAAAATACACGTATTAGTTAGAATAAAATAATTTTAAAAGATTATCTAGGAAAATATATATTGAATTTTTTTTCTCTAAAAATAAGAATATTAAATAAGTTTATGTCCCTTTCTGCGGTTCTATCCAAGTTTTTAAATTTAGTATTTATTGACATTTTCATATTTTATTCCATCGACATATATTAATATTATCACTCAAATTATAATATTTTCATCTGTCCATTAACGTATCTCAGTTTTTTAAGAAGCTGGTAACCAGGACAAAAATGATGATTTGCTTCTATTTTTTTGGTTGTCCTAATTAATATAATAAATAGTGCCAAATGACATCAAATTAATAGTTGGTATGTTATTATTAGTTTTTTTATTAGACGGTTCAATTTCACACACTAATTATCAAAATATATAAATTTTAAAAAATTATTGAATTGAGTATCTCGTGTCAACGTGTTTCACAAAATAATATGATTTAAATTGAAATTGTAAGTTACAAGGATCAGACATTCCTCTTAAATGATGTGTCTGTGTTGGACACGGACACCAATACTAACACTCGTGCAACATGTATCCAATTCAAAAAATATTTTTTGGATTTATGATAATTTTAGCACGGTTTTAACATAATTTTAAAAATGAGAAATACATTCATTTTTTAAAAACTCAAATTTATTGTATTAATTTTTATTATGATTATTAAAATAAGAAAAAAATTCTTTTGAACCGGTTATGAAAAATATTTTTCTGCTCTAAAAAAAATTTAAAATAATATTTGTGCAAATAAATCTTTATTGTCAATTTATAATTCATAATTATATAATATATTTTTTAGATTTATGATAATTCTAGCACAGTTTTAACACAATTTTAAAAATGAGAAATACATTCATTTTCTAAAAACTCAAATTTATTGTATTAATTTTATTATGATTATTAAAATAAAGAAAAAATTCTTTTGAACCAATCATAAAAAATATTTTTCTGCTCTAAAAAAAATTTAAAATAATATTTATACAAATAAATCTTTATTGTTAATTTATAATTCATAATTATATAATATATAGATGTTATATCATTATGTCCTATATTTAAAAATTAAAAATATATTCATAAATGTGTCTGTATCTCCATGTCGTATTACTGTCCGTATACAAATATATTTAAACTAAATTCATATCAGTTTAATCAGATTTCTATTGAAGTGTCACTTTAACCCATTTTATAACTTTTTAAAATTTTACTCATAACTAATAGTGTAAAATTGCACCTAATAGTAAAAAATGGCTATTATTAATATCTTCTTAGCATGCAGAAGTTGTTTTGTGTTTACTGTTGCACCTTTCATACGGTTGTTGCAGTTGTGACTATTATTTCAATAAACAACATTATCCACCAAAATATCTCTGTGAAGGAAAATGATTGGCCTATAGAAAATATCGGAACTACAGTTACAGAATTGGTATTAGAAACCAAACATTAGAAGCCACGTAAACCAGTTTCAACAAGACATGTTGCAGAATGGCATTAACATAGAAAAGCAATGTTATTGACAAATCAGTTTAAAACAACTTTAGCGTACACAACACGTCCATGTCAATGTCCATGGAAATCCAAACAAACAGCAATAAATAGCAACAGTGTAATGAATATGAGCCAAGGATGACTTCCCAATGGAGCACAACACTAGCAGAAGCCAGAGTTTAGTCATTCACATGTAGACAAATAGAGGGTGCTGCTGAGTGGTGCCACCACCCTTATCAGATGTATGATTCTGCATGTTTCTTGCATCACTGTTGGAAGCATATGTGGCATTGTCATCACCATCTCTGTAGTTTTCCATTTGATGCATGCTAGATTCTGCAGTATTTCCACGTGTACGAGTTGATTGTTGAAGCTTTTTAGTGTTGAGAAAGCGTCCACCAGCACCTCTTGCTCTCTTCAGTGCATGCAGGTGGCGGGACTCGTGAAGATAAGGCTGCATGATCACAGTGTTCTTAGTTTGGTTTAAGAGAAATGGTAGAGAGAAAACTTAGTCACGTTTATTACTTTCCGATCCTTGATGGGTTTGTTTTTTACTTCGAGTTTTGCTCGATTCTGTCTTCTCCTCAGAATAGCATGGTACTGCTTTGAATTCACGTATATGGGTTCTTCTGTAATGTCCAATTGCAGAGGAATTCGAATAGGAGCAGTTTCCACTGGCTGGACATTAGGAATCTCATCAGTGTTTTTCAGAATTGGTCTTCATGCTACAAGTGTCATGGTTTTGTTGTGCATGGTGATTAAATAATTTAGAGAACTAAAACTGTAAGAAACATGGCTCTTAGAGGATGAAGAGAAATATAAGTAAAACTGAATTTTATGCAAGTTGGAAGAAAATAGCATCCTTTCAAACTCAATAGGAACTATGAAGGAATAGATAAGTAAAATACATTGACCAAATCATAAAGTGATCAAAACTGAAGATTGTTTTTTACTTCTTTAAGGTGAATCTCAATATACCAAAAAGTAGATAAGGTGACAAATAAACAGTAATGAAAAGAAGGACATGAATAATAATCTCTAATGAAGTACTAATTACCTTAAACTGTGAACCATATGAAGAAGCCATTAGGTTGCTATAGCCTGGATCAGCATAGTGACCTGCAATATGAGCCTGAAACACAAGTTTTAGGAAAACATATGCATGTATCTTCCATCCACAAGAACTTGAGGATATATCTACTTACAAGTGTTTGGCTGTGATCCAGTAGTGGAGGAGGGAAGGTGAAATCCTGATTCCCCATAAATGATCTGATGCCATGTGTTGAATCTGTAGAGCTATGCTCAACAGACATTTGACCTATTATCCAAAGCAGAGCAAATACTTATCAATATGGTATATCAAGTAACATGCAGGGAAGTTGACAATAATTTTCTGATGCTGATTAAGCCATGTAATACAGTTTCCAATTTTGGAAGAAAATCTTCTATTATCCAATAGCCAATGCTGAGTGAGGAGATAATGCAACATAGAATCACATCACAGTCATATAACTATAGTGCTCCATTTCATATCTATTGCAAAACAGTGTACTGCTACAGTATCTTGCAAAGCAGAAAGAAATGACAAGACAATACACTAGTTGATAAGTACAAGCATTCAGAATTATACAAAAAAGACAGGGTTTAAATCCAACTACCGGATTGTGATGAACCAAGTTTGGTAGAAGATTGACCCGAATGAGTCGAAGATGAATCCAGTTCTTGGAATTGAAAGCTCAATGTTTTGGTCCTGTGGCATTGTTGTGGCTGAGCATCCACTTTTAAGCTCAAACTTCTGGATTCTGAAGGCCCCCATGATGGGCATCCAAGAACATTGGGTGATGTTGAATGAGAAGAAAATAGACCACAGTCTTTCTCACACAAGCAATTCATTGTTTTTCGATCTCTTGAACAATAATCCAATTGACTTCAAAAAAGAAAACAAAAAGGTAAATAGAATTGAGAAACCTGGATCTTGCTATAACTTCAGATCTTCATCACACATTTTTGTAGCAGCCAATATATACTCCTCTTGAGAGTTCGAAATAAAGTAACAATATCAAACTCTAATGGAACATGACAATTTTACAGCTCCTTATAAGAAGGATGATTTTGCAGAAAACTACATGCAGCTTTGCAAGATATAGAGGTAATGATCTGTGTTGAAGAACTCTTTGTGCTCTTCAATTCAATCAACAACAGTCAACAGTCAAGCTAAATATCAAACATGGAAATGCTTCAACAGACTTCAAGTTCCTCAAATTCTCTTCTTCCTCTTCCTTTCTTTTTCTAATTTATTTGTTTCCCTTTTCCTTAGATTTCCTATACAGGTGCATGGAATTTGGACTTCAATTGTGAAAAAAGAGGATAAACCAATAATAGGACAATTAATCAATTTCACAAACATGGCTTTCAGGAAACAGTCACAGCTTACAAACTTATCACCTCAGGAAAGCATGAACAAAAGCCAATTAAATTAACCAAATAGAATACATGTAAATTGTTCCTCTTTAAAGTTTAATCCTGGAAATAGTGCAGTCTTCTGCAAAATAAGAAAACTCACTATCTATCTAAGGAAGAATTACAAATGAAAGAAGAAAGAAAGCAAAGATAAAAGGAAAAGGAACAAAGAAGGAAGAAGAGAGACACCTTGGAAGTTGGATGAATTGGAGAGGAATCAGAAGGTGTGCATGTCTTGTGGGTTGAAAGTTTGTAATCAAAGAAGAGTCTCTGAGTCACACATCACACTTGAATGAGTGCATCATTGTTTTAGTCTTTTTGGTCTCTTGGCTTTAGTGCTAAGTCTTGACCCTTAAAGTGACTTCTACTGAGTCTTAAAAACAGTGACTCTGTTGCATTAACACAAACCAACTACACTCATCTGCTACCTCCCCAACTTACCATGTTAAAGAGAGAAAAACCATTTTTCAAAATCAGAATCAAAGTTTCAAAATATCTTTGAATTAAAAATAATTTATGGTGATGCATTCAACTTTTGTAGTTTTCTTGTCCCTACTGATATTCCTTCTTGGCTGGTTTTGGAAAAATAAAATAAGAACTTTGTAATGGAGCATCAGCATCACACACTCTCATCATCATGCTTCCTTCTGCTATCATATGCTTTTCTTATTACACCTTCAATGCCTCCAAATTTTCAGCCTCAGTTCTGTGCTGCATAAACCCCATTGATGTATTTCTTTTATCTGTTCTTCTTATTTAATTCTGGCAAAGTAATAATTATATACAGATTCATTTATGTTAAATCTGCAGAAGACAACTATTTTCTTTTATTAACTCACCAAAAAATAGAATTATTGTTTCTGTATTAATAATATTAACAAATGATATGGCGTAGAGAGGTAGAGAAAAAAAAATTCTTATATTATTAATTAATTAAAAATAGTATATTTGGCATTTTCTAATGTAGTTAGTTTAATAAGTTTGTAATTCATTTAAATTAAATTCATAATAATGGTAATAATAACATAAATGTACTTGAAAACTGTTTTTGTATTAATTAATTACTCTAACATTTTGATTTGATGGATTAATAGTGTAAACAAGTGTGTTCAAATTATTGAAAAATTAACTCTAATAATAATTTATACTCTACAACTATTAATAAAGAGATTATTTATATAACCATTTTCTAGTCGCAATTTTTAGTATATACAATTTATTACCAATCTTACTATTATAAATATATTTCATTTTACTATTTTATTATTTAGGATTTGTAAGTGTTTTTTGAAACTCAATTAACTATCTATGATAAAATTATAAAAATTATTTATTTTATAATTACTTTTTATAAGCATATCTTCTTTTAAAATTTGATAATATATTTTATTGTAAGATTTATGATAAGAATTTTTTTTTTCTGTTATCATAACAAAAAAGTAGACACACAGGTCCATGTATTTCTGGTAGTCTATAACATTAATAAAATGGATTCTTCTTGTATAAAAATTCTCATTATTTTATCCTTTAATTAATATTTTTTTAAAAACTAAAATGACTACCAATAACAAAAAAGAACTACATACAAAATAAATAAAAATCACCTACAATAAAATTAAAAAATTATTTATATTTGTTTTTATAGTCACTTTTTATGAAACTTGTTTAGAATTTAATATCTTTTATTTTTAATGATAAGAATGTGTATACATAAAAAAAGGAATTCTCTTTATTTAATGTTATAGATTAAATAAAATAAATAATTAAATATTTAATTTTCAAAATATCTAAATAACATATTTGTTTAGTTACTATTTTTACAAAATTATATATGTATATATTTTTTAAATTGTATTATTTTTTATTTAATTTTTAACGAATTATTCATAAAAATAACGAAAATATGAGTACACATTATGCTTTGTTTTTACTAGTAGTAATAAAGACATTATCTCTTTTAACTACTTTTTTTGTGTATACTTACTAGTTTACTAAGTAACTCTTTTTTTAAACTAAAATAATAAAAAAAACACATCCATAATAAGAAAATTTGCATATAACACATTTAAAAATCATTTATTTTTATAACTACTTTTTATGAAATTTTCTTATAATTTAATTATATTTTTATCTTAATAATTATTATAATAATAATTTTATTATCATTCGTTTTCATAAGAAGAGAGTGATAAGTGAAGGGACGTATGTTTTTACTTACTATTGTAGTTATAATGATTTTTAAACACCTTAAAATTGTAGTTTTTTTATTTAAATGAAATTACTTACTATATTTATATTTTTAATTTAAAAAATTGTTGTTTCCCTTTTTAATTAAATTTTATAATGTTTACTTTACCATCATTAATTTTGTAGAATGGTATTAACAAATCATAGTTTTCCAAAAAAAAAAACAAAACCCATAATGATGATAATGAATGCTTAATCACAAAGAGGGTTTTATTACCTCTTCTTTCTTGTCATAATGATGCAGGAAACAATAATTGTTTTGACTATGAATTTGAACAAGTTGATAATAATTGAACTAAGATACACTCATTCAACATAGTAGTCAGTGTTCCCTTTTTTGCTATTTTTTTAATATTTTCATTTAAATTTATTATTTATAAAATATGTTAAATGTATTTTTTTTCACATTTTTTTTTTATTATCGTGTAAGGAAGTAGAGACTGATAGGATACATCTCCATAAGTGAAAATAAAATAAGTTAATTTATTTTTGAGAAATTAAATGTAAACAATATATTGTTTAAAAATAAAGTATATGCTTGATCCTATTTTTCACTACATACTATTACATTCTAAAAAATAATGTTTAAAAGTCTTATAATTGTGAATTTATTTTTAAATAAGTTAGTATATTAAGTTGGGTATTATACAAAGGATTTTTTTTTTATATAATTCAAGTTTATAATAAATAAGTATTTTTGAAATAAATTATATTTTTAACTTGCATTAAATAATTTAAATTGTAATCTTATTCTCCAACAGATAATTAAACTTAATTTAAAAAATTATTTGATTATTATAGTTTCAAAATATAGTTTATATATTTTGAAATATTTATTTATAGTAAATTTAAAATATTCATTTTCTTCCATTAACAAAACAAATACTAAACTATATAAAATATAAACTAAGATATTCTTTTTTAAGGTTAAAAAACATATTAAAAAAAGAATAAATCTTAGACGTGTAATAGTATATCCTAAAACAAACATGTCAACGGTTGGTTAAGTGTTTTTTTCTAATTTGTTTCCGATATAAAATACATGCTAAAATTATTACATAAATCATAAATTAGAATATAAATATGACAAATAAGAGTCTTAATTAAATATTACTAGTATTTATTTTCTCTTCATTTATGTATGCATTTTACACATCATCTGGAGAATTAATCATAAAATTCTCATCTCAAGTAACTCAAACTATTCTCATTTTATTCTTATCAATACATAAGCTTCGGTATGCTAATAATTCATAATGAATAAAGTTTCTTAGACATGAAAGTCATAAATAATTTAGCCACACTATATTTTGTGATCAAGAGTTAGTTGAATATTCCATTATGTTCTTGAATATTGTACAGAGTGGATTCGGAAACATGTCATTGCGTTTCTTTGCTATTGGAATATATCAATATACCGATTTAAGTTTCTATTTTTCTGCGAAACTAAGGTTCAACTACCATCCACAAATGCCCTTATGTTAATAAAAACAATTTTGAATTACTGAATAATTCAAAAAATCCTAAATAGTTTCTAACCAATCAGAGTTTACAGAGCAAGTAAATGGTAGCAGATATGTGCGAGTAAGAGATAAATGGCGGCAGTTGAAGTTAAAAAAAGTAAACTATGAATTGTACTGAAAAATGGAAAAATAAAAAAGGATGGGAAAGATGAATCTGAGATAATCTATTACACAACCAAAGCCAGAGAAACCCCAAAAGGTATATGCATGGGTTAAAACAAGGTCATAAAATTATATCCCAGAATTAGCAAACTTGGCAAATAACATGATTTTCGCAACAGCTGCAGATATCCTCGTTTAAAACTTATCAGGACAACCACTTCGTTTATTCTTTTCAAGCAAGGATTTGACTTGCCAACAAGAATGCGAATAGCCAAGACGTCAATAGTCCCGTCCCTTGTATGGCATTTCCTGTAAAATATTGATTTGAGAAGATAGAGTTCTCAGAACACTAATAACCAGATAAAGTTCCTCAAAACTGTTTTATATAAGACGACAGGTAAGATTGTTCAAATTCAGTTTGATATGCGTAAGTGAAGACACGTCATGTTCCACCAATGTACTTGTCAAGGAAGAATATCCAACATGCTTGACACATCAAGGTGGAGCATTAACCATGTATTAAGTCATTGAAATTCATGGTTTTATATTTATCTGCCCAGTGTTCAAGACATGAGCAATACCAATTTAAAAAAAAAACTAAGCACGAGAGTTCTTACGGGCAGGTAATTCGGCATGTATAAAGCTTGTCTAGGATGACCAAGGAGCTGTCCATACTGAAATCAGATGATGACGAAGATAAGCAATTACCCTGAAGCATCAATATTTACGAAACAGTCAACAGAGAGATACTGTATGCGATCTTATACCTGTGGTGCATTCGGATGAAAATATGCTTGAGACGGCATTGGTGCTACCTGAGGATTATACATCATAGGTTGTGGACCAGCAAAAGTAGGTCCAATCTGCAAGACATGTACAAAACAATTAAGTTTATTAACAGAACCAAGGCTGGAGGAGATTATTAAGCCAAACCCAACAACTCTGCATGGCTTCTTTTGTAAACTATTTTACGCAATCAGCAAAATGAAACCTTTATTCTTATATAGATTAAGTAACGAGCAGAAATTTAAAACACCATAGGATAGGATAACCTGCACCAACGTGCAAAATGGATGTGGAACAACCAGGTTAATTTGTCATAAAATCCTAACGCTTTTATACTGATGATATGAAATAAACTTTATGGAAGTAAATTCACTCCCTAACTATATGCACTTCCATATATTCAATAAATGCACCAAATGACTTACTCCAATACCCATGGGCATGCCTGGCATACTTGGTACAGTAGTTACAGTAGTTGGAAAATAGAAGGAACCATCGGACACTGGAGTGGGAGGCCGAGCAGGTGATGGAACAAAACTCTTTGCATTAGGGTTAAGCTTGAATTCCTTACAACATAAAAGGTGAAACTCAGACATATGTCGGTAATATAAAAGACTTGAACCAGATAGTGAAAAAAAAATCCTTTGTCAAAAAGTCAAGCTTGAACTTTCACACCTTTGCATTAGGATTCAGAGTTGACTTTTCAGAAGACAGTGAACCAACTGATGAACTTGGAGATAAGCCAGGACCAGAAGATGCTGCAGTGCCTCCAACTGAATCTAACCCATATGGGGTCCCACGTGAATTTACAGATTTTGTTTCCCCATTAACCTTGCCAGATGCTGAACCCTCAATTAAATCTCCCCGTGATCCCCGTAAAATTTCGTGAGTTGTTGATGTAGTATGAATTGAAGGGGCATAGGAGCTAGCATTAGGAGATAAAACACCTTTATCAGAGCCATCCTTCTTCAAGTAGAGTGGTCCCTGTGAATCTGCACCAAAATTTGCCAAGATTAGAGGAATATAAATATCATGAAAGAAGCAGACACCAAAGTGAAATGTAGGTCATAGCTTCCATTCAGAAGCACTTTAAAGAGTGTTCAGGCTCAACATTTTAAATCCGCTCAATTTAAGAAAGCTCAGAAAAAGATTTCACAGACCCTCAGATTTTGACAGTTGAACATCTTCAGCTTGCTGCATCAATTGAAGAAAATAAAAAAGAGATTTGGAGTGTTAGAACTAATATCAGTCTCATGAGATATTTTCGTTGACACAAGTTTAAGAGATAATGCACAAACTTCAACTCACAATCAGAGTTGCTTCCTTGGTATCATTGTCTCCATGTTGATTACTAATTGAGTTCTCCAGAATCCTACAGATTTGCATATTAAAAATCATGACAAAGATGAATTTAATGTTCTTCATTCGGGTACAAAAATTATGTATACAAAGCAGTACAAAGAGAATAATAAGTATATACAGAAGAGAAAAAGCAAACAAACACCTGCTTTCCCCTTCCACTGATGAATAGCGTACGGCAGGGAGTTCAGATGCTAACTGCTTAGCATGATCATAAGAACCAGAACGGCTTAAATCAACACAGGTACTTGACTGAGATGATTGTGTGTGATCCTGCAGACACAATTAACAAGTACTAAGGTGAGTTTAGATAGTAAAATAATTATATCATAAGAGGAGGGTAAGACAAGGACAAAAGCATGAAAAAAGGAATACTTCATATCAACAGTTCTCCCCAACAAGACTCAACTGCATCAATTGGAGGTTCAAATTGTACCAATTTCAAAAGCATAACAAGACTTGGGATTGTTAGGACATGTTCAAACAGAACTTAGTGACGAATGTGTCATTTAAAATAATAGTCATATACCAGAATTCTCACTGATATTTTCTAATCAAGTAGGAGATACAAACCATTGTCTTCAACACATGTTTGGTTAAGCTCATTTTCAAGAAATAATCAATTTATTTTTGCAAACATTTTGAAAGAGCTTCTACAAAAATAAGCAATTACTTCTACAGAATTGCATAACCAAATATTTTTGGAATGTAAGAAAATCTAAAAGAAACTATTTACTTTAAATAAGGAACAGATACATAAAATATGGTAGTTTTAATAATTTACACACTTGCAAAGACCTGATTTAGCCTTACAAAACTGGCTTCTATGGTGACAACAACCCAGGTCTTATAGGGATGACATTGGTCATAGCTCTAATCTATATGAAAACTTAACAGTAGTACTTAATCAGAAAAAGAAGGTCAAGCCAGTGCCCTCCAAATATGACAAACAATTAAAAATTACTTAACAGTACAGTTTGAATAATTAAACAATAAATTGAGGTGATACCACAGAGGAATTTGCCAATGTTCGAGCTCCTTCATTGCCTTTTCCACCACTAATCTCACTAGACCTCTTAACAACCGAACCAAATACACCACCAAAAGTATCAGAATTGTGGGAATCAAACAGTACATCCTCATCAAATCCACTGTCATCAGCACGTTTACCCCTATAAACTGAAGAAAATCTAGTTTCTTCATCAATATCGAAGTCTCCATGCAAGTGAAAGCCTCTTTCCTGTTGAGAAAATTTATATAGGTTGCAGAATTCAATAGTCTATTAAACAAAAAAACAGCAGAAATTCACAAGCAGAAATGAAAAAACGAGAACAATAAGTTTAACCATGCTAACCTCCGCGAGATGAAGATCTTGGGTTTCCTCACCCTCAATTTCTCTTGCTATTCTTAAAGCTTGCTTTTCCAATTCTCTTGTCTGAGGCCCTTTTTCAAGCTTTGTTGTATAGAGTTCCTCGTCGAACGTGCTCTTGACACCAAACAATGCCTCATTTGTTTCAAACTGATCCCATCCCCTTGAAAAATACAAAAAAAAATACCAATGTAAACAAAAATAGGCATTCTGTGAAAATTTTGAATTTAGTCAAATAAAGAAGAAAATACATGTGTATAAAATAACCATAGTATTTTAGTTAATTTCATATACTCACTCCAGCCTCTCTTTAATCATTAAGGATATACCGTAAAAAAATCATATTTCCTTTTGCTACATCAATTGTGGCCAATTATCTTATAATAATTCCTTTGGAAGCATTTATTAGCTTCCACAAATGATTATTGTCTAAAAGCTCAAAAATATACTTGAAGCAACCCAAGAAAACAAATAGAATGCCTACAAACCCTCACACAATCTTTATTAAAATCAGATCCATAACAAAGAGTTCAGATATTATAGATAGCAAGTGAATGGATCCTAAACAGAATTATGGTTACAGAAGTTACCCAGAAATACATGTTAGTACCTATGAAGAGGTTTTATTTCTTGGTCTCCAGTTTTTATTCTTTCGACATACCCAATAGGAAGTGTTGATAATAAAAGGAGAAATGGTGTCAATGAAAAATGGAGAAAGATATCATTCTAAAATCTACTACTTACAGCTGGACACTTCTAAAGAAATTTCTTATTGTATACTAAAAATATGGTGTACTAATAAAGGCAACTAACAGTCTGAATGGGAGTCGAAGTGTTAAGAAAAACTGATATTTATTCAGTTCACAAATTATTCTATAAAAAGCAAGCAACCTGTTCCAATGGCCATCAAATATGTTTTCCAGTTCTGGGCATTGTGGATCATCTTCATCAGGTACCCAGGGTTTTAATTCTCTCCCTAGCTCAACATGACGAGATTGAGATATCAATGAATCAACCATGATTTCCTGATGCATATCATGGTGAGATTCATTTGGTAAACCATCCCTGGCAATAGCAACATCCTGCCATGATTGAAACGCAAATAACATTATCAGCAAAAAGTGAAAAATGTGTTAAAAGCTACTTCTCCTAATCTAAATTCACCAAAATCATTGCCAAGTATACAGCATTCCAACAGAAACTTTAGCTTAGTAACTACCACATTCCAAAAGACATTGCAAATAGTTTAAAAGTAGGAAACCTGTGCTGTAACTTGAACAAGATCTTTGGCAGGTATAACTAAAATCTTGATAGGGGGCTTGCTGACAAATTCTGCACCAGATTTCTGTCCTCGTGATGAACCGTCTTTTGTTAAGCGAGCCATTTTCAAAACAATTCCTATAAAATGATGATATTATAAAATTAATTATGAAAACAGAAGCAGAAGTTTATTCAGATAGTGATCTAGAACAAGCCTAGTGAAATCCCAGTTAGGCAATAACTCCTAAAACAAAGTCTTATTAAAATAAGACAAATCCTAACAAAAATAACAAAATATTCCAAAAAGGGATAATTTCCCTGAATAGCATGTTCATCGATTTTGCTACAGTTGGCTGTGAAATAATACAAGATAATGGTCTTCACAATACAACCAAAATCAATAAAAATGGGGATAAATGTGTTTTTAATTCCTATACTTAGTAAAAATTTGTTTTTGTCATTATACTTTTAAATCGATGAAATCAATCTCCAACAACTTAAAATATGTGACTTTTGTACCTCCAATATGTGATTTTGTCACCAACAAAATTAGTTGGGAGGGACAAAAAAATCTATTTTCAAAAGTTTGAGGACAGATTTCATCGATTTGAAAGTATAAATACTAAAACCAAGTTTAACTGAAAGTAAAGAGACTAAGACATATTTTTCTAATAAAAAACTACAACAGAACATACCAAAATCTTTGTCTGTGTTTGTTGCATGAAAGACTCCAGAGTACGTGGATCCATTTTTCACCTGGACTTCCACCTGGTGCCCAATAAGACATGTTGTTAGATATACTAATCGATCATGTGAAGGACTCTCGCAATTGCCACCTTTACTGCCAATCACCACACCTTTGACAACAAAGGAAACATATCAACATTCTGAATGCGGCAACAAATAAATAATAATAAATTACACAGCCCTTAATTTTACCTGTATTTGTTAATCTGCTGGCATTTAATTTGCCAGACAAGATTTTATTCTCAGATTTAATTGCCCCTTCTCTTTCAGATTTTCGGCGGCCATATCCATTGGAGGATTTGGGCTGCCCAGCTTGTTGCAAATTCATCCTCACTTACAGCCCCTGCCCCTCTAATCTGAGAATGATAACAAAAGAAAAAAATAAATATATGTATTCATGAGATAAAAGAAAAACAAAGTTTTTAACATGAGATTTCAAGGCACAGTTTATGAAATCGCTGATTTCCTAAAAGAACATTAGAAGAGGAACTGCTGCTAAAAGAACATACAAGATATCAAAGAATAGAAAATTTGGTGAGCTGAAAAATGCAAAACCACTGAATAATTTGCACATCTACAAAAACTTATATAACTATACAGTTTTAAAAAAATTACCTGTAACTAAATTGAAAATTCTAAATGGTATTTAGTGAGGCTGACACATGTTAAAAAATAAACCGCAAAATATCTGACACACTGGAAAAGTAGAGAATCAGGTGGAAAGTATACATTTGCATATAAGTGACAGTAATTGTCATCACAAAATAATATTCAATGGGGCTTAAACTACACTTTTAAAAAAATAGAAATTACTCGGAACAAATTTGTAGCGTCAAAAAGTTAAAAAAAAAACATCAAAAATTCAGGTTCCAGGTTGACGGGGAAAAAATGCCCTCCCACACAAATTGACTATTACTGCTATTTCCAAGAGGCATTTAAAAATTAAAGAAATTACTCGGATAACAGCAAACAAGCCAGGGTCAATGAGAAACTCGTGGTTTGGGGGGAATTTTACCCAGTTACCTCTTATTCTTCCCCGCCCTTCTTCCCCGTTCCAATCACAGCCAAAGTACTAATATTTGCATACCCTCACTCATTTATACCAAGGACCCTCTATAAATCAGAAACACACATAGCAAAGATTCTACGAGGACTTGCAGATTGGGAACGTCCCTAACTCTGTTCCAAGCCCCCGACGCATACGTGTTATTTGCCATCCGCTCCCTACATTGCGAACTTATATGAAGCTCTATTTCTTTCAGAAATTCAACATTTACCGAAATATACAGTATTCCAAACCCTAGAAGAAAGAGAAAAATCAGAAACCTAAGTGCCTGGATTCTATACTAGGCCATACGGAAACTTATCCTAGAGTACAACGATAGGAAATTGAAGTTAAAACTCAAGATTCGTGCGGCGTAAACTACCGCTAGTCCTATTTACAGTTCCCCTGGCCGAAATAAATCTTCCATTGTGGTCCTCCTCGGGAAACTGCGGCTTCTCCTAAGGTGAAAACCCTAATTTTACGAGCTGTTTTTAAGAGGATCAAAGCATGCATAGAAATAAATAGCAAGCAGACAGGTATTGAGAAGAGAAACGAAGGAGGAGGCAGGCAAGGAAGGAATTGAAAACGAAGTAACGCACCTGTGAGAGGTTGATCAGAACCTAACTGACGGATTCCGGCAGAGGTTGAAAAGAGGATGTAAAGAGGGACGGTTGTGTCGGTTAGTGATTGATTGAGACGATTGAGGGGCTGCTTCGGTGGGAGGGCGCGGTGGCCGGAGGATGCGACGGAGAGAGAGACGGCGGAGGAGTTCGGTTTCGTTAGGTTCTCTCGGTGTGATCGAGAGAGAGAGTGGTTTTTGAGATTTTGAAGGGAGGTGCGAAGCAAGAGCGCAACGAAACGGAAACACCCAAAAGACAATCAAGAAATAATCTGCTGTGGTTGGAGTATCGTGCGCCCTTTTCCCTGTATTATATGGTACGCATACATGTATTTCTCTGTATAACAGTTTTCATAATCTGTTTTTTATTTTGTCTTTGAAAAAGATATTATCGTATCTAATCTAATACATACGATTAATGAAATACTTTGATTTGTAAAAAAAATCTTATATCATTATGATTTATTTGATAAAGATTCACCAAATCTTTTAATAATATTTTTTTCATAAATAGGTATTCAATTCATCCAAAGCACAACTATTTAACTTATGGAACCTAATAAAAATAGTTAAATATTAATAGTTTTTCTTACAAAAAAAATTATTTCAATCATTAATAATGCCATAAACTCACAAATTAAATATTTTAAATTATATTTATATTTAACGGCCGTACATGGTTTAGTAAATTATTTTTCAACAAATAATAATGATTATAATATTAATAGTCTAATAAATAGTAGATAGATAGTTAATTATTTATAAAATAAAATGGATGGATGGATTTGATTCAATTTGTTTTTTTTACTTATGAAGGGATAATAGATAAATGAAACTTTGTAATTCCCTTACTTTTAGTCTATTAGTAATATATATATTATTTTAATATTTATTTTGATAAATTTTCTTATAAAATGTTTTCTTTTAGGTTTAATATGATTCTATTTTTTTTTAATGATTTAAAGTTGTACTTTTTATTATATTGTTTTCCTTAAAAGAGACAGATTCTGTAAGTGTTATATGTATTGTTACCGTTGAAACCACGTTGAATTTTTCAAAAACAAGTTAAAGATCAAATTAAACTTTTTTTAAAAAGTTAAAACAACATTAAACCTTTTAAAAATTGATAAATAAAGTTAATTTTTTATTTTTTTAACAACTAAAAAGATAATTAAATCTTTGTTTTAGGTAAAAACTGATTTTTTTTTCTCTCGAACAAATTCGTTTTCGTAGAATCATTTTACAGCAAACTTTCCCAAATAAAAATTTATTATGATTATAACCAATTACGAAATTAATTATTTACATGTATAATTAATTTTTAAAATAATTTAATATTTGCAATGTATATAGCAGATAGAATTTGATAGAAAAAAATAGAGTACATGAAAATAAATAAATAAATCAATATAAGTAAAATTAGGTTTAAATGAAATAAAAGTTAAAGTCTATACATTTTTTTAGTGAAAAAAAAGTCATATAAATAAGAATCATGATTGTGTTAACTAATAAATTATGTTAATTAATAATAGTGTTCTAATGTGTTGAAGAATAAATGTTTGTTATTTAAATGATACGAGATCTCTAATATGATTGTGTAAGGAGTGATTACAATAAAACTAATAAACTATTTTACAAATATAACATAAGTATCTAGTTATAAATTGTTTGTAATGAGATATCAAAATTTTACTCAAACTAAATCAAATTATATAAATACATGTATTCTTTATGGTAAAAAACTGATGGAGACTTTATAATTAATTTATTATAAGTTGGTTAACATACGTGTCAAGTTGTGAAAAAAAAAATAGTTGATTTTCACGAACAATTTAATATAATGTTTTGAAGTCAATACAATTTTATAATTCTTATATACACATCATAAACAATGGATGAGTTATTTTATTTAATATTTTATTTCTTATATATTTTCTTGAATTATATTACTTATTCTGTTCTATATTTTACCAAGTTAATTTTGTGGTAATTATATAGCTATAATAATAATGTATTAATAAAATTGATAATAGAGAGTTGAGACCTGGAAAGTAAAACTATGTTATTTAACTTCGTTTTAGAAATACTTTATCCTTATTTATTTTTTTATAGGAACATATATTATAATTTGGACAAATATTTATTTAAATATTTTTTATTTTCTCATCATAGAGTCGATCTTAGCATACAAATATACTTTATTTATATTTATAGATTTATTTTATGTTATTTAGTTTTAGTTTAGTATAGGTAACGAGACTCTAATACTTAATAAATTATGAGTAGCTAAATAATTATTTAATGATGTTAATTAATGATTTAGCTAACTTCAATAAATTAACCGTAATATATATATATATATAAATTAAAATTAATTGATGACAAATCTATAAATCAAAATAAACTTAATTAACGTAGTTTAAAGCTCAAGATAAAAAATCACTTAATCACAATACTCAAAAGAACTTAAAAATCTAATAAGTTTTTTTATTTATTTGATCTAATCATTTCAGGAAACCACGTTTTCAAACATTGTCTAATAAATAAATGAATAGTAAATAGAATTACAATTTATAATTATTTTCAGCATAATTTATATTATGTCTCACGTATTAATCTTAAATCTTTAAAACATAATTGTTATCGAACGGAGTTGAAATTAAAAGATAAATTTTCTTTCTTCTTAGTCGATTGGTCGGTTGGTTTTTCTTTCCCCTCTTATGCTGTAATGAACTTCTTTAACTCCTTTACCTCCTCGTTTTGGTGAACTTCGAACTTAGATGGTACTTACAAAAGGCACTATGACGCTAAAGAAATATTTCGGTGTCCGATGCTCGATGCTCTAGTACTGAATGATGACATGTCTTGAAATTTGTGTCTATTTATATGATTATTATGAACCATTTATTATTGGATCAGATTAAGGATATAAATTGTATTTAAAAATGTATTACCTAATGTTTATCATTGATTAGTCTTGTTAATGTTCTATGTATGATTTAGGTCAGTCTTAATCAGGTATTAGGCCTCACAGAGTAGAATAATTAAACCTAATAACCTACCAATAGTTTTAAAAGCCTTTGCAAGCTTAATTCCAACTAGCAGTCATAACACATCTTCTAACAACCATTAATTCTTGATCACATCACGTGATCTAATTTTTCCTTTAATATAAATATCTATACCTGAAATCATTGGCAAAACCAAAGATGATTTCTTTCTTCTTAAAAGATCTTTATATATTGAGGGAGACAGCAAACATGTTCTATGATTTGCGTAATTTTAATTTTATAGTTAAGATTATTTCTTTGGTAATAATATTAGATTTATTTATTAACATTACACTTTTTTATTTTTTGTTTTAGGATCAAATAATTTTCTTTAAAAAATAAAATAGGTAATATGTTGTTAAAAGAAACGGTGATTGACAAATAAGTATTGTATAAAATAGGTAATATTTCTTGTGTTTATCTTTGACTTCACACAAAAGTTGAGAAAATTAATATATTTCTTTTTAATGGATGTCTTAATTTTTTGAAACACTATTTCTTTACATCACATCCTTAATCTTTTTAAAAAATGCCAGCCAATAATTGTTTTTTTGCATGCAAAGGGAAATTTTAGCATAACCAGCATAAAAAAGTTCACATTGAAATAAAAGTGAGTATTTATATTGATAATGAAGTTTCCATGGTTTCTGTGTAAATATTTTCTAACTATTTAGTTTTCATTTGATTGTTGATGAGTAACATCATCTACCCAACTCCATCCTGCAGGTTTTCTGATTCTTCTTTGTTGCATAAGTCTTCTGACTTCAGCTACTTCATTCCACAAACCTTTTCTTGCATAGACATGTGCTAATGTTAAATATGGTGCTGCATTACATGGTTCCATCTTAACAAGTTCATCAGCAGCTTCTCTCCCAAGTTCTACATTTCCATATATCTTACAAGAACTCAAGAAAGAGCTCCATATTACATAATTAGGATCATAGGGCATTTCTTGTATTAAATCCCTTGCCTTACTCAAATTTCCATTTCTGGCATAGAGATCAATCAAGCAAGCATATTGATCAATATCAGGAGACAAGCCATAATTTGATGTCATTTTGTTGAAGTATTCCTCCCCTTTGTCAAGTAATCCTGCATGATTACAGGCTGTTAAGACAGCAGTAAGGCAGATATGATCAGGAATTAACTCTTGTTTGGTCAATAGACAATCAAAAAGTTCCAAAGCCTCTGAACCTCTCCCACATTGAGCATAACCCATGATCATGGATGTCCACAGCACATTATTCTTCTCAGAAGTCTGATCCAACACAAGTTGAGCCTCGTCAATGTCGCCACCTTTCGAATACATATCAATCAAAGCACTGCCCACAAACACATTCCTTTCCGAACCCATTTTGATAACAAGAGAGTGCACTTGCCTTCCCTGAAGGAGCAATGCAAGGCTGCTGCAAGCATTTAAAACAGTACATAAAGTATGATTAGTAAGACCCAGATTTCGCCCCCTCATTTCTACAAATAGTTTCAATGCATCTTCACTGTACATGTTTTTAGAATATCCAGATATCATAGAATTGTACACAACAATATCCTTCTCACTGGTTTCAACAAATAAGTGTACAGCATCATCAATTTGTCCCTGATTAGCATAACAATCAATCAATGAGCTGACTACAAAATTGTTAGTTTCACATCCCTGCTTGATGGTATGAGTATGAAGAGTTGAGCAATGTTGGGAACCATTTTGCCCAACGCAGGCACTGATGACACTGGCAAAGGTAAGACAATTCGGCTTAATTTGGGTGCATAGCATATCTTTGAACAACGAGAAGGCCTCTAATCCTTGTCCATTGATCGATAATCCCGTAATAAGTGAAGTCCATGAAACCTGATCATGTGTTTTGATGTCACTAAATACCTTCTTTGCATCCAGAATAGAAAAACATTTGGCATAGAAATCAACAAGTGCACTGCTGAGGAACAAGTTATCTTCATATCCAGATCGAATCATGAAAGCATGGATTTGTATACCCAAACACCAATTCAGGGTTTTTGCACAAGAACTAAGTGCACTGCAAAGAACATATTTTATTGGTCTCCTCATCGATCCACTCACTGTGCTTACTGACTCTAGTGCTCCATAGATACTAGAAATTTCAGAATGGTTCCTAAAGTAATGTTTTTGACATGGTTTGCCAAAGAATTTGTGGGTGAAACCATAAGCAAAATAGCTTGAACCATGGTTATCAAACTCGCGAGTCAACTCGTTGACTCGTCCGAGTTTACGTGTCCACATACCCTTATCGAGTTAACTCGGTAGTAGACTCGGTTTTTGAGTAAATTCGGCAGACTCGGAGTGAACTCGGTGAACTCATTCAAACTCGCGAGTCTGCTCCGAGTTGGCGAGTTCAAGTGGATTTTCGTTTTAGGTATCGTTCTGAATGGAGAAAATTAAATGGAATAAACTCACACTTTAGGGTTTCGCGTTGCGTTTTGGTTTCAGTCACTTTCGTTGCGTCCTCTCTGAACGAATGCGGCGGTGGTGACGAACGAGCGGAACAGGTCGCGCGGTGGTGGCGGGTTGCAGGTCGGCGGTGGTCCCGGTGTTACCGTTGGTGGTGTGAAATTAGGGTTGCGTGATTTAGGTTATTAGGATTCTATTTTTTTTATTGGACTGCAGAATAAAGATGGACTCTAAATTGAATTATTTTTATTTAATTGAGATGCAGTTTTTTTTTTTTTTGAATATACTGCGCCTTTTTCTTATATTATATGGTTTAGTTACATGTATTTATCTGAATAACAGTTTCTAAATTACATATATATTTAACATCATAAATAATTTAGTAAATTATTTTTCAACAAATAATAATGATTTATAGTATTAATAGTCTAATAAATACATCAGTGGTAAGAATCTCGTTTATATTATTCAATAAACTAATGTAAAAAAAATTAACAATTGTGTATTTACAATGATTATATATTCTTATATTTAGAGAAAAAAGTGTTCTTAATTTGTATATATATATATAAAACCGCATTAATGCATTTTAAAACTTAATTATTCTATTTTCTGAATAAACTTTGAACGTATATTTCTTAAATTATATTTTAAATATATAAAACTGTAATAAAAATTAAGTATACCTTTTTTGAACATATTTTGAAAAGACTTAAGAAATATTTGATTATATAATTATTTTCAATAATAATAATAGAGAGATGGTTAATTATTTGAGAACTAATTTTTTTTTTCTTTGGTGTAGATATAAAATGGGTACTTACAAAAACAGTAAGCAGCATACAACAGAAAATAAAACAAAATAAAATAATGATATCGAGAATTTATAACGTGTAAAAACCTGTTCGACTTGATAAATAAAAATCCACCAGACCTAATCCAGAAAATGTCTTTATTATGAATTACAATATTTGTTTATCTTATATTAAGAATAACACTTAATCTCGTCTAAGAAAAATAAAATAAAATTACTTAATTTATACATAGGAATGTTATTGTGAGACAAGTTATGCGAGTTGACTTGTAGTTTGATAGGAGAAAATGCAGAGTGAACTAACTTTGTTAACCCACTATCCACTTAGGTCCATCTTATATAATTCACAACTTGCACGAGTTAGTCATGAACGGAGTAGGTTAAGCCACATAATATTATTTTTAGTTTCACTTAACACTACAAGAAAATGATGAAATAGAAACCAATTTTTAGAGACCAAAATAATTAGTTGTAATAGTAACTAAATTATAGACCATTTTGAAAACTAAAACAAAAATTGGTTTTTAAATTAGTTTATATTATTTTCTATTATTGTTAAATAGTTTATAAATTAGTCTCTAATTAACAACCAAGGTTTTAGAGACAAAATTTAGAAACTAAATAATTGGTAGATAAAACATTGGTTGCTAATTAGATACCAATTTAGAAACTATTTAACAATAATAGAAAATAATAGAAACTAATTTAGAAACCAATTTTTGTTTTAGT
>Ga0123342_1003883_pt1 | contig 23487 bp, 20 predicted proteins | sample Turbeawhitnodule_FD_89960 | JGI IMG/M metagenome (GOLD analysis project Ga0123342, IMG submission 89960) | Root nodule microbial communities of legume samples collected from Mexico - Turtle bean Mexico white nodule | ecosystem: Host-associated > Plants > Roots > Nodule | place: Mexico: Nepantla... | reverse complement strand
TTTCATTTTCCTATTTATTTATATACAAGGGTAAATTTGTAATCTTACAATTTACACTATTCAAAATATATTAAAATACTCTCACAACTATCACATCATTCACACTTTTCAATAAACTTTCTTCACACATCCACTCTAACATCTCCCAATCCAAACACCCTCAATTTTCTCCACACTTTCTTCACACTTCCACTCACCCACACCCTCAACTTCTCACAACTATCACATCATTCACACTTTTCAATAAACTTTCTTCACACATCCACTCTAACATCTCTCAATCCAAACACCCTCAACTTTCTCCGCACTTTCTTCACACTTCCACTCACCCACACCCTCAACTTTCCACTCACCCACAACCTCAACTTTTCACTCACCCACAACCTCTAATCCAAACACACCCTTAATGACAAGGACTGAATGAATTGACGACTGTCAAATACAAGAATTAAATTGATAATAGTTGATTTGTAGCATTAGGAATCGAATTGTCTGGTCGTGCTAATTTCAGAATCTAAATAGTTATCAAACTCTAGAACTAAAATTTACTTTTTTATATAGTTTTTTTTTAAAGAAAAACCAAATTAACTAGTAGTTAGAATTAGGGAGTAGTATGAACTATATTAGCTAGAATAAGTTAATAAAAATGAATATAAAGTTTATATCTATTTATTGCATTCTACCGTATGCTTACTAAAATATATTTTAAAATTTCAGTACTATTAATAAAATTAAATTTAAATTTTATACATAACAATTATATATAAATTATAATATATGTTTTAGTAAAATATAATCTTAATTTTTAAAAAAAGATTTATTAATTTAACTTTTGTATCATTCCTATATTTTCCCACATCTAATAACTATAATCTATATAAAATATTAAAATAAAAATATAAACATAATATAAATATGTCTACGACTCTTTCTTAAAATATTTCAAAACATATCTTTCTTCATAATACTTTAAATATTTACATAAAATTAAAACAAATATTCGAAAGGAAATAAAATATTTTCATCATCCAGCTTCTCACTACGGAGCTCTATCACCTGTAACATTATTTGCTCTCGTGTAAATACACGATCATCACAAAGAAAACAACCACAAAATAAATAAAAGGAGTAAGCTGGGTACTTGTAAAATTGATAATATAAACATAACTTTAAACATCCACATAAAGCCATCAATTCTCAAGCATTTCACATAACCATCAAGTGTCTATAGAAATTCTATATTCATATTTCTCATGTCAGAATTCTACTGACTGACAACACCTAGACACTTGACTTTACTTCCGAAAGACTCGTGTATTGAAATTAGATCCTAAGACCTGCACATGTCATACTACTCTTTGTGAATCCACACAGTCATGCGCATAAACATCTCAATATCTTATTATTTCATCATCTCTATGATAGGGTAAATTCATATAATCTGAAAGACTAGATTATATTTCAAACCGCAGACAAAGTCATATGAACCTCCATCGTCTCTCACCAACTGAATAACTTCATCTATGTGATTCCATTATATAAGTAGAGTCAGAATCGTCTCACTGGATCAAGACCTGATAGATCAATACACCCTAACAACAATCTCAACAAGGTATTTCCTTTCCTGAAAATACTATGTTTTGATCACACTTTCATATCATTGCACACTTAATTTAACACATCAATACATCATTCAATCACCAAATATATTTTAAACTTTCTAAACAATCCAAATATATCCAAAAAGTCAATTAACAATAATAATCCAAAATAAACTATGCTAAAATAATAATAGTAAACTATATATATATATATATATATATATATATTAATTGGCTTGAGCTAAAAAAAAATTAGTGAGCTAAAATAAACCAGAGTGCATCCAAAACTTTTGGCTTGAACAAAAAAATTTAGTGTAAACTAAAATACACCAGTGTGCACCAAAATAACAATGTCCCTACTATAGTTGAATAATTACTCTAAATCAACATCAAACAATCAATACTCAACAATATTATCCTTTAAGTGATTCATCAAACTATTTAAATACATTCATTTATTTATTAAAAAAACAATATAATTTTATATAATTTCACATTCAAATCTCAATCAACTTCTAATATAGTTAAAACAGACAATCCCGCAAGAAAGTTTGAGACTGGTGACCACGTCACCCCCACATCCAGATCTTCTAGCCTAGTGTTCTATTGGAAATTAAAGCTAGCTTCCCTTACCTAAAATTTAACATATATTCACCAAGAGCTCAAAGCCGGAAGCCAACCATGGGGAATCCGTGACACCGAGCAATGATGCTCAAATCGCTCCGCTGCAACGACTCTCATTTCAGATGAGCATTCTTCTCAAGTAGGCGAAGGTGTCCTTAACCCTCACCATAGAGTCCTAATTAAAAATCTAACTATATCACTAGGACCTTGAGCTAATAAAGATTAACCCTGAAGCTAAAAGGGTCACATGCAAAGAAGAGACAGAAACAACCTAACAAGTTCAAAATTTGACTCATAGAGAAGAGAAAAAATGAACTTACTCTGTCAGAGATTCTGATCGTGCAGTTTTGTAGTATTCACTGCCAAGAGTCTGATGACGAACTGCGATCGTCGAACTGATGAGAGAGGAGGTCAGAATCTTAGAGAGAAGAGAGAGGAAAGGAAAAGGAAACTTCTAGAGAGATGGTGGTTCTTTGTAAAATGAAACCTAAATAACTGAATTTCTATTTATATGCTCTTTAAAATTTAATAATAAAATATTCAGGTGTCATTTTAATTGTACCACTTCTACTCTAAGACTATTTTTCTCGATCCTTACAACTTTCAGAGTATAAAACAAAATAATTATTTTTTAATCAAACTTGTTTAATCTAATAAAAGAATAATTCAATTTAATTTAATTAGCAATATTTTGCATGTTCACTTTTGAGTCTTGGATCACAGATTTGTAACCCACAACCCACACTCATATTGTCATAGTTTTAAGATGAAGGAATGACTCTAATATTATTTGTTGAGTAGTTTTTGAATGAAATATCAATACCTATATATAAATAAGATTCCCTAACTGCTTTTTTGGTGTTTATCAATTTTATTTTTATATTAATATTTATTTTATTGTTTTATTTTGGACATTTCAGTCATTTCATTATTTTTTAAGTATTTAATAAATAACTAAATATTCTTATAATTAATTAGAAAGTGTTTTTCTTTATTCTTTTTAAAACTAATGTTCTATCATTTTATAAAAAGCAGTTACCAATTTTAAATTTTGAATGTGGAGCAGTTTATTAAACGTTTTGTACGACATGAAACATTTTGTTTTCCCATATTTTTATCTTTCTTAAAAGTCATACTTGAAAAATGGGTGACCCTACTCCCCACTTTCGTTTTTGAACCCTATTTCCCATTCTCTTTCCTTTCATCTTTCATGTAAAAGCATACTTTGATTCTCACTTCTCTTTCTCTTTCTATGTTTTGATTAATCTTTGTGAAACCTTAATTTGACCTTTGTCCTATAAAATTGTAATTGAAGTTTGTGACTAGATAGAGGGAAAAGACTTAAAAATAGAAGTTGTGGGCACCATCACAAAAATCAATAATTCTCTTTATGTGCATTTCAATTTGTGAAACACTAATTTGACATTTTTCTTATGAAATTGTGATTGAAACATGTGACTAAAGGAATAAGAAGGACTCGACAAGAAGAGGCAAATGTTACATGATGAAAGTCCTTGATCATTAGCGTTTGTTGGGAACAATTTTATGGATTTAAATAAAATCATACATAACGATGACTAAAATATATTATCATCTCCGCATGTTTTATGGAAAAGTTACTTCCAATCTGGTTTTCTGATTTTTTTTGTCATCACTGTTCTTGCCGGTTGTCCTCAACTCTATGTGCCCCTGCACTTCTACTTGGTCTCCCGCGAAACCATACAAACAACCAGTGTAAGGCCTTAGCTGGTCAGGAGACAATTGTAGTTTGTTGAAGGTCGACCAGAACATCACGTCGGACGAGCTTCCCTGATCGACAAGGACGCGGTGTACCTTTCTACCCACTGTGATCACTGAGATCACTACTGGGTCATTGTCGTGTGAGACCACATCCTGCAAGTCGGTCTTGGTGAAGACAAGGTCGAGCTTGGGTGTCTGGTTCAACTTCTATACTTCTATTGTCATCACTCCTTTGGCGTACTTCTTACGCTGGGAGGCGGTGCACCCTCCTTCCGAGAATCCTCCGGCGATGGTGTTGATTTCTACATGAATGGGTACCTCGTACCCTCATAGGCTAAGGACAACCAGTTCCCCGAGGTCGGATAGGGCCGACGCTACCACGCTTTTTGGTGACCTCTCCTTTCGCGATGATGTGGGCCAAAACTCGACGTCTGATCTCGCAGAAGGTCTTAGGGCGGCATCTGATCAGAATCACTGAAGGGTCCTGGCAGCATCCCCTTCCTGAAGGAATGCACCGTCATGTCTTCATCCTTGGTGTGCAACTTCACCACCTGTGCCCCTAACCGGTTTAGGAAATCTTTCAACGACTCTTCCTGGTATTGCCTTACGTCAAAGAGATCGTAAGAGACTGGAGGAAGACTGACGAACCAATCCAATGATGTGCCTGAAAGTGTACTCATGAACAACTTACAGTGCATGGCGTCAGTGCCTCCCGAATGCATCATTTAGGTATAGAACGCGGTGATATGAGCCTTTCGTTCCTCCACACCCGTGAAGGTGATCTTTGGACCCATGAAGGTGGCTGGTATCACAGTGTCCATGATCGCTTGAGAGAACGACATGGGGCGAGCCCTAACCGGCATAGGTGGGGCTCGCTCATCCACTGTGCGTTCTCCTACATTCTGCAAACTTCTGCGTAGTTCCTCTTTGGTTCTGCACAGTTCCTCATTGGTTCTCTTCCTCAATCTTCGCCATCCCAGCCTTGAGATCTTCGGCCTCTTGGGCCCTATTAAGCACAAGGTTGGATGTGACCAAGAGGTCCCCTAGACCGTCAAACACACGATCCTAAGTGAAGTTGCCGCTTAAGCTTTCCACCACCTTCTTGTCTTGGAAATGGTTGAAAAGCTGTTGGAGCAGCAGGGGAAGCTGGGAGGTGGAGGGCGTCTCTTGGCCTTCGGGGGCACTCTCTCCTCCACCCTCATGAGAAACAACTTGGAGTGGGGAGAAGGCGCTCGAGGGATGGTCTACGAAGGCCGGGGTCCCCCCGGAGGCAGAAACAGAAGGCGTCGCGGTCTCGCCCACCCTTGGTCGTTTGAAGACGATATCGGTGCATGTGTCTTCGTCATCAAACTCAACAGCCACCACCCCTCTTAGCTCAACAACGGCAGGGACTGGATTGATGGGTTGGGGAGCAGACGTGGCCGAGGTCGAGGGGGCTACGGGAGTTGGCGTGCCCTCACTGGCCGCAACTGTCCTTCGCTTGGTCAGCAAATCAGCCAGTTTCTTTTTCTTGTCATTGTTAAAGCCCATATCTACACATAGACAACAAGTTAACATAGGGAATAAACAACGAGGAGAGACTGCAAGTGAAAGTAGGATGAAAGAAGGAGTATGGGAACCAGGAAATACCAATATATGTCTTAAGACTTTTTGGGCTAAACTCATGTTTGAGCAGCTCCAAAGTGCTGAAGGGAGCAGGGAATCCAGAGAGGAACTCGCATACCCCCCGCTCTTAAGGGGCTAGGTCCTCAAGACTTCGGGGTCTTTGAAGGATGGGTTTCTCCGTCCAATACAAGGGAAACCCATCGAGGAGAGAAGGGTCCCTCCGATTGCTCCTAATTTTGAAGAAGTTCTTCTTGAACCCCTTATATGATTGTTGGAAGAGCGTTAAGAGAACTCTCCCAGCCACCCCATTGAAGCTGACCCACAATTTCTTCCCAGGGTCCTTAACTTCGAAGAAGAAAAGAAAGGTGTCTATAGACAGCGTAAGGTCGAGGCTGTAGCAGAGGATGGCGAAAGCTCTTACGAATGCCCAACTGTTGGGATGTAGTTGGGCAGGGGCTACGTTCACCTCGGTCAGAAGTGTACATTCGAAGGGAGTAAAGGGTAAACGAAGCCCCAGTCTTCGAAAATAGTGGAATAAATGAAGCAGAAGGGGCCCTCCGGATCAGAAGCTTCATCAAAACATACCGGTTCGCCCTCACGATAAGCCATGATCCGCACGAACTTATCATGGTCTTTGCCAAAAACGCGCGAAGGATGGCAGTTTTGCTTTTTCCTATAGGTCGCTATGCTTTTAAGGGATGTGAAGGTGGACGTTTCTTCTACCGGTGCCCAGCGATACAGGGACTTGTAGAATGAGGCTAGAGGAGGGGGAACCGGTGAAGAGGTTGGAACAGGGGATGAAGTCGAAGTGGAATTGGAGTCTGAAGGAGAAAGCTAAAAAGGAGAAGAAAAATAGAAACTTTAGAGGTGGAAAGTGGCTTAACTCGACAGAACCAGAGAAGCCCAGAAAACAGAGACTCGAAGCATGAACAGTAGAAATGAATGTGTAGGGAAATGCAAAAATTATAAGCAGTCCCAGGCAGTTAAAAGCATGTTATGAGCAACGAAATCATGAATTGCAAAGTCGTCGGTGAATAAAAATCATACCTTTTGAGTATTGAGGTTCGAGGGTTTGAGTTTTGGAAGAAAGAGAAGAGAGCGTTTTTTTCGCAGAATGCTAAGTGAAGGTTCGCGTAAGTGAAAGTAATGAAACAGTGGTGGGAGCGTAAGGGTTAAAGTGTTTGAACAGTGCACGAAGAAGTTTGAGCGCCAACAAGTCCCAGCCATCGATCTTGACACGCGTACGTTGATTAACGAAAAATGATGAGATGTCGCGTCGGTGTACTGTTCACACCCGTTACCCAGTGCCACGTAGGTCACCCAGCACGATCACTTAGCCTCTTCACTAGAACAAGTTACAGTTCGAGACTGGGGCTTGTGTCCCGACCAGTCCTCGATCATCGACCCAGAGACTGACCTCAGACATCGCGCACCGATGCTTGGTGATGGAAGGGGGGCCATGAGGTGGACCTCAGACGCACCCACCAGGGATTGGTTAGTCTTTGGACATTGGTATTCTAAGCCCGATGATGGAGATCGATATCGAACCTTACCAGTAGAGGGAGAAGATCGAACATCGGTCGTCAGAATGTTGTAAAGGGCCACGTAAGGTGGGCCCTATAGTTTGGTTAAAATAACAGTTAAAGACAAGAGATATGTGGGAAGCCTAAGTCACGAGGGATCCATGCATGTGGTGTGTATGACGCATGAAGGCGCAACACGTGTGGATATTCCTAGGAGGCGTTAAGGCCCATTAGGGTTAGGGTCTCCAGGGATAGCTACATGCATAACACGTGAATACTTAGGGCACCCACGAAGCAAATGCCATTAGAGATTAGGTGCACTAGTTGGTACCCAAGCGGCCACTCTGTCATTCGTTGCACTCCAGTTAAGGGAAGTTCATGTTCCAGATACGCTAAGATTCTATGAATAGCGGCACAAGGACATTCTCCAAGGAACCCTAGTCGAGGGTAACAACGCAAAGGGAAACCCTAGTTTCAGCCTATATAAAGGGTGCCAAAGCCCTAGTAAGGTACGCAGTTTCTAAGACTGAAGCTAGTACACACTCTTGGTGTTTCTTTGCCCTAATACTGACTTGAGCGTCGGAGTGCAAACGGCCGCTAGGGTGCCCCTTTGTCTTTGAAGAAAGAGAGGTTTCTTGATCGAGAAGGTACGATTCTCAGGCAAGATTGAAGGGCCAAAGCTGTTGTTTCAGTCAATCGACGAAGGGAGTCAACCGGAAGGAACAAATTCTTATTTAAAATTTAATCAAAATGGTTTTATTATAAGTAACAAATATAAAACAATTGTAAGTTTGTCTTCTACTTGAGAAATTTTTTAGAAGTTTCTTCGTACTACATGATTTTGACAATAACTAACGGAACAAACAAAACTTTTGAAAAAAAAAATGTAATTATGGTAGTTCCTATGTGGATGTACAATGAGATTTAAATAGGAAAGAAAAAATTTCAAATAAAATAGTGTATAATTATGGTTATAATCTATACCTATATATAAAGGAGATTACCTATTATAACTGTTTTTGGTGTACACAATTTTTTTTCTTCATATTTTATCTTTATTAATATTTTATTTTATTAATTTATTTTGGTTATTTTGTCATTTTGTAATTTCAGTAGTTAACAAATCAGTTTTTTAGTTTTAAAAATTATTTTATTTATTGTCATTTAAAGGTTACTACATGTGGACCACTTTATTTTGAAAGAGTGGAGAAATTGGTACGCTACTGTTTTAGACTCATCTTTTTCAATTACTATGTTGGTCTGAATTTATGAAATTTGTGATTGGCTTTACGTTTTTCAATTTGGTTCAAATTAATCACGAAACAATTTGATTTTGAGTTTTGACCCGTTTGTTTTGGAAACTACTTTTCTGTTTTAAATTAATTTTCTTTTCTATTTTTAAAATTAAAGATATTTGTAAATTTACCATACATAACTATTATGTTGGCTATGTTTCCTTCACAAATTATCTAATAATATATCAGTAGGTACACTTAGATAATTTGTGTGTCTTCTCATGTATATTTATATTTATTAAAATGTATTATAAATTTATATGGTTAATATAAGTGTGCAAATAATAATATTCTTTATTCAAATTTTAATATTAAAAATAAATATATATATATATATAAATGATAAAAATGATAAATGCAGATACACAAGTGAGAGCGTTTGTGTTCCCGCTAGTAAAAATAATAGTAATGGGATTCAAGACATAAAATTTATAAGAAAAAAGTTTTGACTTCAAGTCAAGTATGTTGAGATGCATCATGAGGATCAATCACCTTATTTTGTATTGTCCATTTTGGAATTTGAAGCTCTTTCACAATTTTTTCCTCAAAAGACATCTTGGTGGGTTAAGATAGAAAAATGTATATAAATTGTCTTTGACCTCGACTCCTAAGCCTCCCATTGAGGACTAAGGACATTTTATATACACCTCCAAAGTAGACAATAATTCGGATGCGATGATTGACCCTAGTAATACTATATCAACAGACTTTAAATCGGAAAAAAAATCTACATATATATATATATATATATATGTATGTATTGGCCAGGAGTGCTTGGGAACTCTATCCAAGTGTTACATATGGTCAGCTCGGTTTTGCACGAGTATGAGCCCAAAAGACGGGTAGTGAGCTCGGCCCAGACGCTGGTGGTCAACTCGAAAAAGATAATTAAAATAGATGAAACATTTATATTGGTTATAGTATATATGTTAATTAAATACAAATAAAAGAAATAACCCTGAGAATAAAGTTACACATGCGTAACATGTTTTGTTGTTAACTAAGATTGTTTCGTTCCTCATGTGAAGTCTAAAAGTATCACTTTTGTCTCAAAAGTTGGTTCACCTAATTAGAAAGACAATTAATTACTTTTCAAATAAAAGCCTGAATATTTTCTGATTATAAAAAGTCTTTCTAATGGTATGAAAAGAGAATACAAAACTTGTTCCCAGATATCTTCACAACTTAAGATGCTCTTACAAAAAATTTACCCCATAACACCCTGTCAAAGTGGAAGAGGTGCTTTCTTACATGGTATGCATGGATACAGAAGAGGAACGCAGCTAATGTGACTGCTTCAAAAGATATTACAGCCAACTTCCAGAAATCCTGAACAAAAAGATAACAGTAAACAACAGGTTTAACACAATTTTCATTTTGTTAAGCATCAACTCAATGCAATAGTCTTCTTTTGATAGCAGATGAAAATTTTTCGTAAGCACAAATTATGAAGGTACTGTTATGAAATAAACTGTAGAATAAAGTTGATGTTGCACTGTTGTTTGTAGATGGTTTTTGTTTGAAAGGTAAGGACTAATGGAAATTTCTATGGTGTACATTTGTAACCAAAATTGTTGCTGCAAATGAACTAGTAGATATAGGTTGTTTTGGCCTTGCCAAACCTAGACATGCATTAAATAGTTCAATAAGATTTGAATGCTGTAAGGGGCACTCAAAATGTGAAAAATGAATGCATTAGTTTTAAAACTAACCCTTGGATCAGATATTATGATTCCCATAACATAGACCAATAATTCCATCAAAGACTGAAGTGAATTTTGAACACCTCCAACAATCAAACGATCGGATTCAGTGACAAGATCCTATTTAAAAAGTTGTAAAGAGAAATCAAGCCAAGATAGTTGGAAAAGAAAATAACTTCAAAGATTCATCAAAGACACTAAAAGCTAGACACAGAAAAGATTAAACAATTTCAGACAATAAGGGCTATTTATTGCCTGCATGTGTTGAAGTACTGACAAATCAAACATCCACAATCCAAGCCGAGAAATGGCTACACTTCCCATCAGAATATACGATGATAGAAAGCCACTTTGGATCCATATTGAAGCTATACATGGAAGGAGGCAAGTCCACTGCATGCACAAGATACATAAACAAGGGCAACAATGATCAATAGGAATAACAGTAAGTAACCCTTAAAGAAAACAAACTTTATGCTGAATATTATCAGCAGCACATCTTTGCATATTGGTTTAGAAAGGAAGGAAATTGAAGATTTGACTACCATTCATACATGTTATTCACACAGAACACTTTAGATTTTAGGTCTATTACTATGTTTATACCTGAGACCATATAGACCAAAGTCCAGTTCTAATTGTTGATATACGAGACTGTAGCACAGGGTATGCAACTGTTGCAGCTATTCCAATCACAGCACTTATTCCTCTTCCTAGTCCAATAACATATGTAGGTATTCCTTTCCATTCTAAGGTAGCTGTCATCAAAGTTCCAAAACTGAGGCAAGTAATTGGAGTTCCATCAATGACTTTTCATACTCAACTGAGAAGATATTTGAGACAGCTTTCTTAAGCTGTGCTTAGAATGGAATTTTCTTAATGACTATAGTATATAATCAGCAACTATTGGTAGCTAGGAATATTTTTTTTTATCAAGAATAAAACAGTAATTTCACTAAACATGGATGCACAACAGCAACAAATGCTCAGGTTGCTGAAACTAAGAAAGTATGAATACAATAAGGAGCACAAGTATAATAGAAGTAAAACAGTTATATAAGAGATGGTATTATTATAAAACAACATATAAAAAGAATACAGCATTAATATCAAGGTTAAAAGTTAAAAGAAGTAAAAAATGATAAGAGTAGATAGGACTAAGAAGTGTTTGACAAAGATACATCTACAATTTTGAAGTGTTTTTAATTCCTTTCTTTAATTTGAACAATTCTTATATCTTATAGAATAGTACTAAACAGCTTATGAAGAGTTAAAAATGTTAATATCAGGGAAAATCCCTCATAAATTAATGTGTCATGACTCACTTTCTTTATTCATATATAAATTGGACATTTTAAACATTTTGAGGAAAAAGGATCATTCAGACCAGATTCTTTCTTCATGTAATATTAAATTTCTGTGGTTTTTTGTTACTCTTTTTTGAAAAGTAATGAAATATTATTATGAGAGTCAGCCAGTACAAGCCGTACACTGACCTCAAAAACAAAGTTTGTGCAAAGTACTATGCTATGGTTGTTTGTAAGCTTTCACCTTAGTACTGTGAAAAATAGCGAAGCCAGAGCTAGTCCTGGAAGAGCAACTTCTTGCTGTAAGTAAACTCTCCATGCAGCAATGTAAGGAATCTCTGAAATCTTCTCAGAAATTTTTTTATTCCATTTTCTATCTGCCAATTCTGAGCTACATCCAGTAACAGGAAGCAAGCTATCTTCCTCTGAAGTTAAGGTGTTCATTTCCTGATCACACTGTAAAAGTCTTGCCATCCTTCTCTGGCTACTTTGGTCCAAAGCTGGAATCCCATGATATACAGATGTGAAAAGCCAATACTCAACCCAAACAGAGACAGTATTCCACAGTGCCAAAGTTATAGCAGATGCTTTTAGTGATACAAAGCTTACTATGAACCCTGTTACGACAGGAGCAAGAAGTTTGCAACATAGATCAATTCGTCTTGTAACTGAATTCATCCTTGTAAGAAATTCTTGGGGTTGACCTTCAGATATAACTAACAACCTGAACAATGGAAACTAAAGCATTTTTTACACAATTTATCTGACTTCCGAAAGCTTGAGAAATTGCTAAGATACTATGGTGAAAAACTGAGAGCTAAATCTTTAATCCTTAGCATTAATATTTGTTTCAAGCAATAGACAATTTACTTTATATACTTGATCATATATCTATATTTTCTCAGCAAAGACTAAAAGATATTACCATTCTCTTTCAATCATGATTGTACCGGCAAGAGTTGAAAGCACACCAATGCCACCACAGACATTGATTAGCAACATGAGCAACATGAAAATGGAGAAATGTGTAAACTTTAAAGATGAGTGGATGAGTAAGGTAACTACAGAGGCCCCAGCAATAACAAAAGAGAGATTTTGTGTCACCAACCATAATTGTAAAACCTGCCAATAAAAAAAGCAGATAGAGTTATTTCTCAAAAGGCATCTTCACATTTTTTTTGGTATATACTATAGGCGTCATCAACTAAAAGCAATATTTTCTAACAAAAGGTAGAACCACTGTGGACGATACAACTTTTCTTTAAGTATTTAACAAAGTTACAGTCTTAAGATTTAAACTCCATACAATTAATTAAAGTATATTGAGTAAAAATTCTATGTTAAAAATCCAAGCGCTGAATCATATATTGAGTAAAATTGAAAAGTTAATCAATAAAAAAAAAAAGAAAAACTCAAACTCATTATCTTAATATTTTAGGTTGGTGGTGATTTTGTAATCTCTTACGAGTTTTCTTATGACTTATATACTGGTGTCAGATCTTTCCGGTGAATTTCCTTGAAAGAAGCAACAACCTTCACATGTAGTCTAAAGATATTTATATACTCTTTTATAACTTTTACAAAATTTACTTTGTATTCTACCAGATAGTAGAATATGGTCACTAATTGCAAAAGGAGAACATGGCTTCATCAGACACAAAATTACAAAATTGACTAAGTTTGGATAAGCAATACTTGTTGTCACCTTAAGGCATGACAACTTATCAACCCATCTTCCAATTATGGGACCAAACACTGCAATGGAGGCAGAATCAGAGGCACCATATATTGCTGCATACAGCAAGGACTCTGGCCAAATATTGATCATGTATAAAGCAACAGAGAATTCCCACATTCTGCAAACATAGATCCTCAGTCAATTTGATTGTTATAGAAAAAACAAAACAACAAAATAGTGCAACACATTTACTGATGCACCATCGATTTGGAATATCACAAGCCAAACAAATCGTATCTTAGGTAGTCTATAGTTCACATCACACTGATAAAGTTTTTATATCATAGTCCTTTAAAATGATAACAATGTTTAAACCCATTATCCAATTTTTGTGACAATGAAACCAAAAGTTAAGTCATTGTTGAGAAGTAAAAGGAGAACCTGGTACCCCATCTTGCTAAGAAGTGGCCAATGTAAAGATAAGTGATGAGAGCTAATGGGTTTTCTTGTTGTCCAGTGAGTGGAGGCACCCTCAGTTTCACACTTTCTTCCATTTCAGATTCTTACCCTCACTCCGTTTGACCATTACCATCCATCACAATTGTTATCTTGATCAAGTAAGTTGCATGCAGATATCAATCCCTCTGTTGCAACTTCAAAAGTCTTGTGTATTAAATGAGGTTACACGAATTACCCCAAGTTATTCTTTACTGTTTAAAACCCAATTAAATTCAATAAATGTCTATTTATAATATTTCTTTCCATAAGAGTAATTAATATTAACCATAAGATATTTTTAAAAATGAATGGAGAAGATGAAAAATATCTTTACTAAAACTACTTTAAAAATAACTTCATCTCTCTTGCATATGTATAGATAATAACCACTTATTAAGATTTTTTATTGGATTACAGTCTATAGAAATTAATCCTAAAGATGTATCCATTTTTAGTTCATTTTCAACTTTTAAAAGAGATATTTTAAGAATAATGAAAATTATGAAACAAATTCAAAGTCAAATCTATATGTAGTAACAGTTTCACTGAATTGCGGCTAGAATCTCAGCTAGGATTAGGCAAGCTAGAAGTCCACGTGTCTATACAGTAGCAGCATGAATGTCTCCACATTTTAAATTATACCAATATGACAATTTTTAATTAGCTTAATAAATTATTATTTTTCAATAGACTTTTAAATGTATTTGTTTTTTAGCTGATTTTCTTCGTCTAACCCTCATTAAGAAAAGTTAATGTCTTGATATGTTTAATTATACAACAAATACAACTTCAAAAGCTTAGTTAAAAAAATGTTTTGAAATCTAATTACTTTTTTTTTATATATAATTAAGTAATTTTTTGAACAATTCTTAAATTCTTCTCAAGCTTTTGTAATATTCTTTCCACACATACCTCTACATGTTGCTTGTGAATCTATTGTTACTTCTTCACACACACATATATATATATAATGGACTGAGTTAAAGTATGGGAGGATTTACACAAAAATGAAATATTTTCATTATAATAAATATTTGAAAAAGGGCACTCAGTCCCTTATTTATGTATTTAAAAATTAGAGTTAAATTTAATTATAAATGACTGTTTGAAAAATTGCTTAATTTTTTTATAATGACAGGTTGTGACTGTGACATAGGTTTTAGAATTAGTGGAAGGATAAAATCGTAGAAAAAATCATGTATACCAAAATTGTATATCTTTTTGTTAAGAGTATAGATGTAAATTAGGTTTCATTATCTTTTAATTCTTATTATTTATTTATTTTATTATTAGTAAAAAGTTTAATCAAATCTTTTAATTTTTGAGGACGTATCAATGTAACTACTTTCTATCCAACTAATTAATAGCAAAAGCATTAATAAATTAATATTCATGGATGAAAATGGGATGAGAAGAATTGCTTGATCTGCCTAAAATATTCAGAATCAGTATTTTTTCATAACCTTAATTTAATTTTTAGGCTAACTTTACCTTTCTAAAATTTAGTTTGGTCCATATTTAGGTTTAAAAATAGACTTAACCTATTTGCAAATAAAGAAATAAAAAGTTATATTAAACACATTGAAAATAATAAAATTTAAAGTAATTATTATTGAAGGGATAAAATTATGCAGGAGCAAATGTACTTTATTTATTCATATGATATTAACATATTTTTAAGATATACTGGTAATTTATTTAAATTTCTATATGATAGAAAGACTTAAAATAAGAGATAAATTTATATTTCAATAAATTTTTTTAACTTGAATCTATATGCAGGTCAATTTGTTTCAATATTGAAAAATAAATTATGATTTTAATAAATTATAAAATTTAAAATATAACTCTTAAGAAATTATAATTTATTTAAATAGATCAACCTATTTAACTTGAATCTAAATGCAATTCAATATTGAAAAATAAATAAATGTATGATTTTAATAAATTATAAAATTTAGTATGACAACACTCAAGAAATTATAATTTATTTAAACAGATTAACCTATTATATATATTTTTTAAAAGAGGTCCAACGAGGATTTTTAAGGTAAACAGATCAACCTATTTAATATAAAAGACTTTTTTGCCAAATTTTATTAACAAAAATGTTTGACTTGATATAAACTAGTTCATACACTTTTATCGAGCAACCTCACTTATTTATTTCCACTCATTCATATAATATAGCACTACTTTTCACCCGAATGCTCCTTTATTTTATTCTTTGATTTGTTCTTTCTATTTTTCTTTTCATGCCACATCTTTTTTTGGCAAGTAAGAGAATCTCTTGATAAAAAAATATATTTGAAAATGCTTTTAACTTTATAGATTAATAGATGAAGGATTTCTTAAATTCATGAACATTCAATTGTGTTTAATACTCATGAAAACTTTTTTTGAGCATGCTTGCCTCCAACAAAATATACATGTGATATATAAAAATAAAAAAAGAATATTTAAAGGAAAAGTTACATTTACTTTGGAAAAAAAAAGATATGTAGATATATATCAACAAATGGTCTTCATTTGAGAATGAATAAAATTGGAACTTACAATCTCTTTTCAGATGTGAAATGCACGAACTCTCTCCAACCTTTAGAATTTTTTATGCTTCTCTTATGATTTCCAGGTTATGAATCTGTTTTTTTGTGTAGTATTTATAGCCCAATTTGTGTAGTAAATTGACTGATGAAGTGAACAGAAGAGTAGTTTTTGTTAGCTTGTCAGAGTTGCTCTTGATGATGGTGGTGCAATAGAGATGTAGACATAAACTATTTCATGGTCCCAGGTTTGGAAATAAAATATATACAGAGAACCAAAATGTTTCGATGTCACTTTAGATTAATATGTCATTAATTATTGTTATAATGCATATTCTTCTAAGGTATCCAACCACGTCATTCTACTTCTTAATACAACCAGAATGGTCCTGTTTTGCATAATGCAAGATAAGAGTAGACAAGTGAAAAAGAAAGCCAAATTTAATAGAAAGAAAGATAAATATGTAGTAGAATGCAAAAATAATGTGCAAGGACGATAAATTTTGTACAATGCTGACATGTGTTTATATTTGGACAGTTTTAATTTAGTAGAGAATAATATGTTGCCTCTCCAAACTTTTCAATTAAAAAAATTAATTTGCCGACTTCAGTGTGATTATCTTTCGAATCGATTGTGACAAATTATATGTGAATAGTTTGTTCTTTTGTTTCAAATGTTTGTCTTATTTATATTATAGTTATTTGGAGATAAATGACAATTCAATGTGATTAACATACATTTTTTTAATTTTTATTATATATAAAAATTCATTAAAGTCATTAATACTTATTGTGTTATAAATGGAATTAGTTTTTGTTCTCGAACGAGTTTGGGGCCTAGAGAAAGATTGTTCCTGCTTCTACTTTCGATTAGTCACTAATGCTTCACCTTCCTTCTTTCGATCGTCTGACTCCACAGACGGGGGTGGTACCTGCAGAAGGCACTCCAACGCTCAAGTCAGTTGGGATGTTAGCACTCGGGTGTCAAAGTACTGTAGATAATGACGTACCTTTCTCCTTGAAATGCGTGCTATTTATATTACCTTGATGGGCCTTCATTGGTGGGCCAGATTAGGAAGTTGGTTCATGTTTAGGGTTGCACTAAACAACTCTTAACTATGGATTAACCCTGTTTACTTAGTCAACCCTTGGCTCGTTGCCAAGGGTTGGTCGGTCACGTGTCTCATGTGACCTTTTCGCCATGGTTAGGTGGTTAGTTGGTCCGAGTGATGATGGTCAGGCATTCGGCCTCTCCTACGCTCGGTAGTGGCTTTGCTTCTAAGTGGATGCAAGGCGAGACACCGCATTGCCCGTTCGCTGTCTTGTCGGGATATATGCTCGATAGTGACTTTATCGAATTTGGCAATGAAGTTGTTGATCGTATGGTAATAGCGCTAGAGGAGGGGCTTCCTCACCTCGAATTTGCCTCTGACTTGGGCGACTACCAATTGGGAGTCGCTTTTACATGTGACCTTGCGCGCCCCGAGGTCATGAGCTAAACTGAGGTCGGCCAGGATGACTTCATATTTGGCCTGGTTGTTTGTTGCCTTGAAGGCAAATTGCAATGCTTGCTCAATCAGCAGGTCGCCCGGTCCCTCCAAGACGACACTTGTGTCGCACGAGGTTTTGTTGGATGACCCATCAACATATATCGTCCATGTCGTAGGGGTGTCAAGCTGTGGTGGCAGCTCTGCCGAGAAGTTCGCTAAACACTGGGATTTGATGGCGCCTCTCGGTTCGTACCAAATGTCGAATTCTGAGAGTTCGACCGACCATCTTATCATTTGCCCTACAAGATCGGGTTTATACAATATTCTATATATTGGATAGTTGGTCTTTACCATGATGGCGTGATTTTGAATGTATGTTCGCATCCTCTTCGGCATTAGGACCAGTGCTAGTGCCATCTTTTCTATCAACTGGTATCTAGTTTCGGTCGCGTGGAGCGTGCGGCTAACAAAGTACACTGGATGTTCTTCATAATTGATGTCCTATACGAGGGCGGCGTTGACCGCCTCTTCTGATACGACTAGGTAGACCATGATCGACAGATCGGGTCTTGGCTTCTGAATGACGGTCGGTGATGACAAAAATTCCTTGAGCTGGGTGAAGATGCTTTTGCATGCCTCATTCCAGCTAAACTTTGCAGTTTTGCAAAGCATTTGCGCCATGGGTCTCATACCTCTGGCTAGGCGGGGGACGAACCTAGACAACGCTCTCAACCGACCGAGTAGCTGCTGAATCTCCTTCAAATTCTTTGGGCTTCTCATCTCAGTTATCGTCTTGCATTTGTCAGGGTTGGCCACGATTCCTCTATGAGTCAGCATGAATCCCAAAAACTTTCCCCCCTCAACCCCGAACGCGCACTTCTCGGGATTGAGGCGCATGTTGGTCCTCTGAAGAGTATCAAAGACTTCTTGCAAGTCCTTAATGTGTTGGTCGCACGAGTCGGATTTGACAACGATGTCGTCCATGTAGACCTCCACGCTTCTGCCGATCATTCCCTTGAAAATCTTTTCCATCAACCTCTTATACGTTGCCCCAACGTTCTTCAGGCCAAACGACATTACCTCGTAGAAGTAGTTTCCACCATCATTTGTGAAGATTGTTTTCTCCTTCTCTCTCGGGTGCATGCTTATCTGGTTAATACCTTGTGTCCTGTCACCCCATCGACGAGCCGGTCGATGTTAAGCAGTGGGTATGAGTCTTTAGGGCATGCCTTGTTTAGATCTTTATAGTCGACGCACATTCACCATTTGTCGTTCGACTTGGTCACCATTACCACATTGGCTAACTAACCAGATAGAGTATCGGGCCTCACGAATGAACCCGACCTTCAGGCACTTCTCGGCCTTGACTCTGGTCGCGAGTCTCTTCTCTTCACTGTGGTTTCTTTTCATTTGCGCGACTGGACGTGTTTCCTTGTATACTGAAATTCGATGTGTGATGATCTCGGGATTGACGCCTGGGACGTCAGCGGCCGTCCACACGAAAAGATCCACATTTCTCTTTAGGGCTTGATGGATGAGTTCGGCATCAGCGGTTGCCATTGTTGTGCCGATACTCGTGTACCGCCCCTCATCAATGAGGGGGACGCTACGTAGCTCGTCCTTTGCTTCGAGTCTCGGCTCAACCTCTCACGGGTCGAAGTCGACCATAGCGACCGCATGCTCGGCCGGTTGCGCATGTCTTCGAGGGACCTTCCTCGTCCAGGCATTTTGCGCCTGGGTGAGTGACTGTTGGTGACCTTCTGCAAAGTGGGTTCCACTTGCAGGCATAACACTCCCTTGCTATCTTTTGATCCACGTGAATGGTCAAAATATGGCCCGACAGGGAGGGGAACTTCATCGCGAGGTGTGGGGTGGAGACGATCGCCCCGAGTTTGTTGAGGCCGAAGGTGGTGTACAACTCGATGTACCCCTTCGTGCCGACTCGTTCTCCCGAGAAACCGACCACGTGGTCGTCATAGGGCATCATTTCTTCTATTTGAATCCTCATTGCTTTGAAGGTCTTCTAGTAAAGAATGTCGACTGAGCTTCCCCGATCTACCAGGGTCTTCATGATGGTGAAGTTATCGATGTCGACCGATATCACCATCAGATCGTCTTGGGAGGGGTCTATCCCTTTGAAGTCATCATCTGTAAATGTTATGGGTGGCATCCTTGGTTGGATGGCCACGAAGTTCACTTGATGGACAACACGCAGGTGCTTCTTCCGCACACTATTCGTGCTCCCACCCCCGGCAAACCCGTCGGCGATGGTGTTTCTGACCTCGCGGCCTCTTCTACGGTCGTCTTTGGGAGGATCGTCCCTCCTCCCGCGGCGCTCCCGGAAACGATCATCCTCCCTCGGCCTTGGAGGGGTGCGGTCTCTCTTCCTTGGTGCTTCCTCTCTACAAGGGGAACACCTGGTGGTGCGACCGACTTTCACAAAGCGACGCAAGTGCCCTGCCTAAATCAACTCCTCTATTTTTTCCTTCAAGGCCTGGTACTCCTTGGTCGAATGACCGGTGTTCTTATGGTACCAACACTTCTTGCTACGGTCGGCATTATCAGGGCTCAAAGCCCTTATGGGTGACAGGATCAGCTCGCGCTAAGGGCTTCTTACAATATTTTCCCTCTATCGGTGTTGAGGGGTGTGTATCGTGAGAACCGAGGCCCAAAATTGTCTCATTTGGGATCACCTCGTCCAGACCCGAACCTTCCCTGTCGCTCCTTCTCATCCTTCTTCTTGCCACTCGCCTCTGCTCGAGCCTGGTTCTTGAACTGGCATAGCTCTTCCAACTGCATAGACTTGGCGGCTCGGCGCCTAAGTTTGTCCAAGCTTTTCGTAGGCTGCATGCACAAGCTGTCTGCGAAAGGACCCGGTCGAAGGACAGTCAGCATATGATGCATTGCCACCTCAGGACTGAGGTTCCGAATGCTCATGGCGACCTTTTCGAACTGGTCGATGAACTTTATCAGAGATTCTCCCTTCTCCTGGCGGATGCTGACTAGGGCAATGGACGTTAGGTGATGGGGTCGGCTCGTTGCAAATTGGACATCGAACTTGGCCACTAGCATTTCAAAACAATCCACTGAGTTTGGAGGGAGCTTTATGAACCAGCTCAAAGCTCCTCCCTTCAAAGAAGTTGGGAAGACTCAACATAAGACCGCTTTATACAAACTCATATGAGTGGTATACACATCCATGTGCTCATCAGGATCAGTCGTCCCATCATATCGATCTCTATTGAATCCCTTCCACTTGTCTGGTAGAGGAGCCTCCATGACAAAGTCAGTGAAAGGGTGACGACGGTCGGTTGCAGAAGTATTGGTTGTGTTCATCATCTTGTTGGGATGGGACTCACCATCCATCTCTAGGGTGAGGTACTTGTTCTTCGACTCCCTCTCGATCTGAGGGCCAACAGTAGTGGCGAAGGACCTGCCAACCTGGTTGGTCGGGACAAGGGACGATCCTCCTTCTACCAACTTCTTCATTTCTTGGTTCTCCTTTCAAGGGTTTTGATATCTTCTTCATCTCTGCCAGTTCCTTCTAGAGAGCCAACATCATTGCTGCTTGGTCTGCTTCGGACATTCTCTCTCTAGCCATATTGCGGGTTGATACCATCTACTACTGCTTATTCACACTATTCTCTCGGCCCCACGGTGGGCGCCAATTGTTCTTAAACGGGTTTGGGGCCTAGAGAACAATTGCTCCTGCCTCTACCTTCGGTCGGTCACTGATGCTCCAAGCTCTCTGCTTCACTTTCCTTCTTTCGATCGTTTGGCTCCACATGCGAGGGTGGTACCTGCAGAAGGCACTCCAACGCTCAAGTCAGTCGGGGTGTTAGCACTCAGGTGTCAAAGTACTGTAGATAATGACGTACCTTTCTCCTTGAAATGCGTGCTATTTATATTACCTTGATGAGCCTTCATTGGTGGGCCGGATTAGGAAGTTGGTTCATGTTTAGGGTTGCACTAAACAACTCTTAACTATGGATTAACCCTGCTGACTTAGTCAACCCTTGACTCGTTGCCAAGGGTCCGTCGGTCACGTGTCGTCATGTGACCTTTACGCCATGGGTAGATGGTTAGTTGGTATGAGTGATGGCCGACTCACTGAGTCATCCGATTATACCGGTACAGTTTTTAATTTATTAAACTAAAAAATTGTGATATGACAAAACAACCCAGCTTGGGAATTTTCTTTTAGCATTTTATGGAAGAACAAATTTTCGTAATATTATCAAATACAGTTGAATATAACTGTTCATATTTTTTTGTTTGTTTTAAACATGATTACATTTTGATTTTTTGTTTGTTTTAAACATGATTACATTTTGAGAGAATATAGGTGAAGAAAAGAAAAAATGTGTATTTTAGATATTGTTTCGCACTAGGCTTTATGAAGCCAACTCAAAGTATTATATAAAAAAATTCAGCACCTTATACAAATCATATCCTGAAAGTGTAAATTTCCAACCATATTAATCCAAAAGTAAAAAAAGGAAGACACGAGACTAATGCTTTTCCCAAGTAAATTAACATTTAAAAAACTTATTTGACATTTTAAAAAATTATTTAATATTTTTTAATTTCATATACTAGAATCACATTTATGTTTTGTTTGGATTAGAGGGTGCGAGGAGTGGAAGTGTGGAGATTTGTGAAGAAAGTTGAGGGTGTTTGGATTGAGGTATGCTAGAGTGGATGTGTGAGGAAAGTTTATTCAAATATGTGAGTGATGTGATGGTTGCAAGGATATTTTGAATTATTTTGAATTGTGTAGATTGTAAGATTACAAATTTACCCTTGTATATAAAAGAAGAAGAAATAAATTATAATTAATTTTGTGCGCATTATATTTAATTAAAAGAAATTAAATTTTTAATTATAAATAAAAGAAAAAATATTTTAAAATTCAAAGAAATAAATAAATAATTTTATATATTTAAATATAATTTTATTATTTTCCATTTTATTAATTTAAATTAATTTTGTTAATTAAGTTAATTTATTTAGATAATTTTAATATTATTTATGTTTCTTGAAAACATGTTATGTTATATATATATATATATATATTTATATACAAAATTATTATTAATAAGGATTTTCATTATTATCATTATCAAAATAAATATATTATAAAAAGTAAATGGTTATTTAGAACATAACATTAATATTAAGGAGTTCTCAAAATATAATATAAAGTTATTATATTTGATCCGGAAAGAGATAAACACATGTTCATTTGACTTATATAGATGTCACATATTAGTACATTATGGTCGAATGTGTAGTGAAATCTATTACATTTAACATATACTTATGATCATACCTTGATCAAGTCATTCCAAACTTCGTCCTCCGCTTCAAAACGTTTGGTGGTTTGGTTCCATGCGAAACCACTCAATCCACCAAACAAATCATTGACTTCCCTCCACCTGTCCTTCAGACTTTTTTGACGATTATTTACATGGCTTTTCTTAAGACCCGATAATCTAGCCTCATGTAGAGCCATAACAATGTTAGTATAACCCTGACTGGTCCAGCTACCGTCAATTCTGCATCCTCGACTTACCTCTTCAATCATTGAATTTAGCATAATTATATCCATGTCTGTTGTCCTGATGGTATTGAGCTCTTCTCTTTTGTGAATTTTGGGTGGTTTGCGGAAGCTTTGTGGTTTGTTGATGGAACAAGGCCCTCCTAGGAAATTCAAAAGAAAGTGGAGGGAAATTCAAATGAATTCCCTCCCAAAAATGGAGCCTAAATGAGCACATGGGGAGGGGTGTGTCTAGTTTGTATGCTCACCCCCTCCATGGGCTTTCTAGACCGGCCTTGGTAAATTTAGAGGTTTTTTTAGAAACTCTAAGTTTACCTAGG
>Ga0123342_1003882_pt1 | contig 23491 bp, 12 predicted proteins | sample Turbeawhitnodule_FD_89960 | JGI IMG/M metagenome (GOLD analysis project Ga0123342, IMG submission 89960) | Root nodule microbial communities of legume samples collected from Mexico - Turtle bean Mexico white nodule | ecosystem: Host-associated > Plants > Roots > Nodule | place: Mexico: Nepantla... | reverse complement strand
GCTGTACAAATCAAATAAAATAAAATCACTAACAAATCTGTCCTAATAAATATAAAATGGAATCTGCACTTAATTATAACATAATTCTCCTAATTATGCAATAATTCTCCTAATTATGCAACATACAGTTTTGTTGGTGTATCAGTGTTAAAGATATGATCTGATTCTATTAAATATTGAAATATAACATGATTTCGATTACATTAAATAGAGAAATATCTTGGTGAATATTTCTCATTGTTAGTTATTGATGTCATTCCTTATTATTGTATCTCTTTTTTATACATGCACATGCACCAAATTGATGCATAAAGCTTTGCTTTATTTACTTTGTCAACACCAACAACCAAATAGTAGTCATGCTCACTAATTCTCTCAAGAGGTCTGCATTGATGACATTTGTAACAAGCTTAACTCATGATACATATGCTAAACTTATGGGTTCTATTAAAGATATGATTTGATTAAACCAAAGAGGGAATATCTTAGCAAATATTTCTCATTAGTCATTATTGATTTTGTTCCTTATTTCTATATCTCTTCTTCATTATAATCAATATTGGTATTTTTTTTCATCCACTCTCAAGTTTTCATTATTTGACAGCTTTGATCATGGAGTTGTAGTGTTGTGAAAATGATTCCAGTATTTGATTGGAAGAACAATGCCTATTGGTGGCTGTATGAGGAGGAGAAGCTATCTTGAGTTTGAATGGCATTGATAGGTGATGCTCTAAACTGGTCATAGTAGCTTTTTCAATCAAGTCTATTTAATAAGATGGCCTATTCTAACACTCTCCCTCAAGCTAGAGCATACAAATTGTATGTGCCAAGCATGGAACAAATAACTTCAATCTGAGGTCCTCTCAAGGATTTGTTAACATGTCTGCAAGTTGATCATTAGATCCGACAAACTCAATACATATTTCTTTGGACAACAGCTTTTCACGGATAAAATGACTATCGATTTCTATGCGTTTAGTCCTCTCATGGAACACTAGATTAGAAGCAATGTAGAGAGCAGTTTCTTCATCACAATACATGTTCATTTGTTGAATCTCAAAAAAATCTAATTGTTGGAGGAATTGTGTGTGACCCATACAAGCTCACAAATGAGAAATGGTGTTGCCCTGTACTCAGCTTCAACAATTGATCAAACAAAATCTTCTTTCTTGCTTTTCTAAGAGATAATATCAAAGTGTTCTTTGTGGGTGTGAGCAATAGCCTTTGCAATTCTTCACTTTGTGAAGTTTACCTTGTGAGTTTTAATTGTGCTATATCTGAGAGTGTTTTTTTCTTTTGAGAGTTCTTAATCTCAAGGGGAGATTAGAAAGGTAGAATCAGGAGTGTTTTGTGTACTTGTATAACCATCAATGATTTGTGTACTCGAGTTGCGATCAATTGATTGTTACTAAAACCTATTAAGCAATTTGCTTATGGGAGAATTGGACCTAACCCATGTGTTTGGATGAACAGTATTAAAATATGATGTTGTTTGTTTTGCTTGTTTAGTCTAGTCTTAAGATTAAAAAAATCATAGTTTTGCAAATAATGCTAAGATAGGTATACTTTTTGGTATACCTATATAAGACAAAGGAAGAGCTAACAACTAAACTAAGGTGGAAATGAAGGTTTTGGGTTTGGGTGTCTTCAGAAAATTATAATAAGGTGGAGGGTCTTAATAATTCTCAAGTACAACCATGCGCGGTGGTGCAATTTGCAACAACGCCATGTGATCTCTCAATTACAGAGGCTCTGAGACACTATTGAAAATAGAGTACTATAGGAGAATGGGTGCATTCACATGTTTCTGTTTGACAAAGGAGGAATGGAAACTATTCTTCGACAGCAAGGTGAAATTGGCTTAGCCAGCATTCTTAAATCAAGCTAATAGCTTGTAACTATGGATCCTTGGTGGAGTATTTAAGTGTTTGAAGGTGCGTACCCCAAGTGTTTGGATACTTATCAATTGGTATTAGAATTGGTTGCCAATGTTTGGAAAAATACTACCTATCCAATTGGTGGAGGGTTCTTGTCAATAAGGGAGTTGAGTGAAGTGCCATAAAGGGAAAGTTGTTGAGACGTTGCCTCTTGCAGGTGGTGCTATGATAGGAACTTGCATATTATGGGGTGCCCAAGTCCCGCATCAAGTACCATGGGATGTTTGGTGGAGTATTCAAGTGCTTCCTTCTCCCCATTTTTAACTAGCCTTTGATGGTAGGTTCCCCAAGTACTTCGATACTTATCACTTTGTTATTGTTAATGGTGTAAAAGGATTTTGGTGAATTGAGCATTACATCAATATGCTTCATGCAATGGGACCTTGGAAGAACTTATTTTTTTAAGCTACTACATACTTTTCACCTTGGTTAGCTAGGGTCAATTAGTATCATAGTAAGTTTGTAAGTGGAGTAACTATTGACAGAGGGGTTTATAGTAGTAGTTAGTCAATTGAACAATTAGTAATATGACTAGGAACTTTCCTGCATATCTCAAATATAAATTCTTGTCTCAGTCAAATGTTTAGTCTTCAAGAAATATAAATGGTTTTATTTGCAAATAATTTCATAAAAAAAAAAATCAATACAAATGGGAATGCTAAGGCGTCATTTTGTTTTTGCCATTCCAATTTCCAACTATTTTGGCACCACAAACATTAACCCTAATGATGGAAGACCTGAGAGGGACTAATAACTAGGGCTATGGCTTGAAGGATCCAAAAAGACTGAGCCTCCACTTATCTCAATAGGCTCAAGCTGCTCTATCCAAAATAAAGTTAACTATATACTATATGATCCCAAGTACCTATACAAGAGACAGTTCAGTCTCTTTACATGATCTGACTGATAAAATGGTTTCAAGGATGAAAACATATGTCCAGCATAACCTCATAAGTTTGACAACTATAGGCAAGGAAATACTACAAAAGGGAGCAAATTACAATGAATTATAAATTTATAATAAAATAAACCTTCCATGCTGTCCAGGTTGTATACAAAGCATCACATCTTTGTCTGCAAGAACTGCACTAACTGGTATAACACCTCCACCCAGTGCTTTACCGAGTACCTAAGTAAAAGGACAGCTATAAACAGTCATGCATTGTGCTATTAAAAGGAAATACAACCTCAGAAAAGGCGACAGCAAAAAGAAAAAATTCCACTTTGAATTTCTTGATATAAAATATAAAGTTGAGTGTACAGGTCTTTCAAGTGGAAGGGGGTTGAATGCAGCTAATACAACTTCTTACTAGCAAAATGCAATGACAATTTCTTTCAACAGTTCAACCATGTTAATGAAATATATGTTGGTGTATAACTGGTTGTGAGGGTTCTGCAACAAAGAAGAGAGAAGGCATACGTCTCCAAGGCATGTGTTTATGTTTGATTTCCCCATCAATCCCTACAGAAATTATATGCAAAGAGATGTCTTGGCAAATCCCCTCTAAGAGAAATGATTAATGAAGATTTGGAGATGCAAATAGAAAATGAGAAACGTTGACAAGAAATCCAAGATATTCTCATTCTTACTCTATAAGTGAATTACCCCTATCCAAACACTATTAAGTTCAATTTTCCCTCACCAATCTCTAAAGAAATTATATGCAATATGGTGCCTAATGAATACCCTGCGGTATACAATGTGGTTCCTTGATATAGTTTGCATACCCACAATCAAGCATATCATCAATGGTAGTTTACAAAATAATAGTTTCCTTACTTTTCTCCACACGTAAGAGTATAAAGGAAATGACCTGAAGACAAATAATCTAGTGAGTTTTGTACCATTTTGTTTTGTTTTGTTTTTCTGCATGAAGATTGATTTCATTTATATACCTCTCAAGACTTTTAGTAAAGAGGTTTAAACTTTCAAAGATATGCATCTCGCGACTCTTGGTGAAAAGTCACATCTGTGACTCTTAGTAAAAGGTCACATCTCTTAACTCTTTGTGAAGAGTCACATCTTTTCATTACACGTTTACACGAAAGGATGCAAACTTTTATGAATTTTGAAAATCTCAACAATATATATTTATACAAAATAGAAGGAAACCCTACATAGATTTTGACTAAAAGTATATATCCAAAAGATTGTCATAAAGTAATTTCTTTTACTAAAATCATTGAGAAACTAATCCAAACATGATATTATCTGATTTATCAGTCAAACAAAAATAGACAGCATTCCAAAGAATGACATAACATGGTTAAAGGAAATATAGTATCTATTGGAATAAATTAGATATGTCATTTTCATGCCAATTTCAAGCTGAGTCCATAATTCATTACTGCAATCTTACAAAGACATTGCTGGACCTAACTTACTGTACTTGGAACCAGCTATGAAACCATTGGTGGAGTTCCTGGACCCAGATTATTAAAGGGTGATAGTCAAATTTCCAATAAGAGTTGGCTATAGATTTTGTTCACCGTATGACGACAAAATAATGTTTATATCATTGTTTTGGGAATGAATCTACAGATATAAAGTAGACACAAAGTAAAGCTGATTTCAAACTAACCACAACATCTGGGCGAACTTCTTCCCATTCACAAGCCAGCATCTTCCCTGTTCTTCCTAACCCAGTTTGTACTTCATCAGCAATCATCAAGATGTTATATTTGGAGCAAAGATCTCTAACAACTTTTAAATAACCATCTGGAGGAATTATTACCTTTAAAACAAAATATCACACATTAAAAGAATGTAGAGAAGTATACTTTGGGAAGAAACAATATAAAAAAAAGTCTTCAGGATGTTATATTGTAGCCATTCTACAGGATGAGATATTCAAGGGTGGTACCAGAGAAGTTTTCCATAAATTCAAAGAAATTGAACAAGCAATACTAAGTACATATTTTTCACAACATATCACACCATATATATACATAAAATAAAACTAGTTGACAGATTAATAAAATGAAAAATAAAATATTAGATTAGGTTAGAAAAAACAGCAGGTATTATGGACAGTCAAAAAGAAAGCAAAATCACTCGCAACATAGAAAACTCACAAGGCTTCTTCCATTGGTAGCCCGTTTACAAATATTCCATATTATGTGTAAAATATTAAAATTAATTTATTAGAATTAAAATTAAAAGAACTATAATTTAAATATTACAAGTTTTGTATTTTGTTGTTTGAAGGATACAAGTATGCTTTAGGATTACAACTTAAATAATGAACGCTAACAAATTAAGTTTCAATTATCGATTGTTATTAAGTAATTTAACATATAGAAGTATCAATCATTTCAATTCATCTCATTGGAGGCCTTAACTAACAAGTTAAGACTTATAAAATTAACATGGTTAATTGTGCTTTTAAAACATATATGTACATGTGTCTCTGTGTTTTTAAGAAAATTAAATATCAAACTTGATGGGTCTATGGGCCAGACCAGAGCTTTCAGCTCATGCTCATTGTTCTAAATAGCAGATTATTAGGATAAAAATATATCCTCATAGTAACTAAAAATCAATATCTTTAGAATCTTCTTATCTATTTCAGCATATTTTTATTTCCTTATTTTAAAGTTTTTTTATTATTACAAATAGAGATGATAAGAATGTTATTGGTATGATTGTTATCAATAAAATAATTTTTTTATTTTCTTGCATAGTTCAAGTTGGTATCAAAGCTCCCGGTCTTGAGGGACCAGTTTTTGCTACCTCATTTCCAATTGTCACCGCCATCATTGTTCACCATCGTCATTAAGCCTCTTCCCCCATTTTATCTACATTTACCTTGGCCCCATTACATCCCGTTTGAAGCCCTCTTGATCTCTGGTTGCATGTTTTTCAATTGTTATGAATATTAGAGTCCTACTAACTAACCATATGGTAGTGTTTGTCTACATGTGTGCTAAGTTGGAGAGTGTCTAGTGAAAGTTGTCAATTTTGATTCATCCTTTGGTTTCGATTACCTGCTAGAATATTAAAATATAGGAATTTCCATTCACATTTGTCTTATTCTCTGATTTCTTGAACTTATATCATGCTAGCCATTATTCGTATTTAGAATCTGCTCTGAATTTGTCATTCGCTTGTACTTTGCTACTTTGATTTGTTTTGAGTCTACATAATGTTTTGCCTAAGAGTGCAAAAGGATAAGTGTGGGGTATTTGATGAGCATAACTTCATACACACTTTAAAGCTTTAAACATAGATTCTTGGATGGTAATCATGAATAAATCTATTGTTTTAATTGAGATTCATCTAATTGGATTTATTTTGGCCTTCACTCTTATTTCTTATAATCTTGTGTTTTGGTCGTAGTAGACAGCCTAATATTTCGCAGAGCAGACGATCTGACTAGACGGTTTGATTGAAGAGCCTGACCAGACAATTTAAATGAAGCATCTACCACTGGGATTGGGCCGAATCACACGAAAGTCTAAGTTGCTTCTTTGAATCAAAACGGTAAACAAAATCTAAGTTAGAGAACTAAATCTGCAATATCTCAGAAACAGAACTGAAATAAAATCTTTTACAGGGATATTCTTTCAAATTTCTAAAATTAAAAAAATGCCAAGTTAAATGCACCAAAAACAGAGCAAATCTCCTCCGAAGATATTGTTTAAGTAAATCTGAACTCCTCCGAAGATATTGTTTAAGTAAATCTGAACGGAGTTTGGAAACAAAGTATTTGGAAGAGAAGCGAGAACAAGATCTGAAACTGATCAAGAAAGAAGATATCTACTTGATAATTCAAAACATAGAAAAAAAAATTGATAATTGCAAAACAATATCTTGATGCAGACCCTGAATCCAATATTGTGCAAAGAAAAGAAGATTATAAGAAACTTCGGAGGATGAACAAGGGGCGCTTTGCATCGTGTTTGCATTGAGTTTCATAGCCAAATAGCGCTCTTAGACCTAGATTTAGTTTTCCTTTGTGATTCTTTCGTTTTGCTTCCACATGGACGGCTAAACTCCGTTGTATTGATTCTCTTGTGATTTCGCAATGAGTTGAGGTTTCTATTCAATAAAGTTCTATTCTTAAAATTCTCTATAGTAGTTTGTGTTTGAAGGTCTGGTCTATGTGAAAATTGAAAGAGTGAAGAAAATCAATGAAGAATTCACGGCTGAATGAACTTGAGAGTCAATCTGTTTTCATTATTGTTTTATAATTGTCTATCTTAATTTTCTGCATAACAATCTCAAACCCTTTTATCCTTAATGTTATTTCTAACCTTTTGCTTGCAAATAAATTTTGTACACTGATTGACTGGATTTACTATTGGATTTTTTGGGAGATGACTTGGGGTCATCTGACCTTATCTATACTATCATCTTTTTCGTGTTAGACGGTCTAGCACTGGTTAGACGGTCTACACTAAAATCATTTTAATTTAACGGTTAAACAACAAATGTCATTAATCAAAACATATCCCTAAGAAAAACATATCATGTCTTTTTTGTATGTACTAATTCACTAAACAGATTAGAGAAAGATAGGGGTATATAGCAACTTCCTTAGCATCTCAATTCAATCAAGACGTTACCAAGCTCATTAAATATGCACTTTCAAAAAGCTTACCCCAGCTTCACCTTGGATAGGTTCTAAAATAAATGCAGCTATGCGTTCTCCTTTTTCTGCAGTTCATAGAGAAAATTCAAATCATAAACTTCAAAAATCTGTCGTGATAAAGCAAACTAATAATGAGATGGAATAAGTATACAGAACAGAGCAGAACCTTTAAAAATTCTTTCAAGGGCATCAGCATCACCAAAATCAACTTTAAGATGGCCAGGCAATAAAGGACCAAAACCACGGATAGCTTCATTATCACAGCTCATAGATATGACCCCAAGTGTACGACCATTGAAGCAGCCACAACATGAGACAATAATAGCCTGAAACAAATGTCCATGAGTAAAAATATTCATATGATAAAACAATTGAACAGATTCTCATAAAAAGTGCAATGGAAATAGCATAGCAGATGGCTGCACTCAACTACAGCAAAATATCTTTCAGGCTCTAAAATTGAATAGTAAATTCCTGACCTCATCACCACACAACAAAAGTAGAAAAATAAACATGAATTGTTAAACTTTCTACATCATATTAAACAGAAAAGAGGATGACATAATAAATTTCCTACATTTTCTCTTTGTACCGGAAGAATACCATATGTTTAGCTGTACAGAATTATACATCTTTGTTAGCAACCAAGAATTGAAAAGAGAAAGAAAAGAAAGTTTTTTATAGCACAGAATGAAAAGGACAAGAAATGGGAGAGCATTCTCTCCTCCAAGGGTTTCCCCCTTCACATAAGATTTCTCCTTTCAAAAGGAGTTAATACTCAATATATAAAATGAACATCATGTCATTCTCTTATCCTTCTTCCCCTGTATATATATAATTAACACAAGTAACTATTTATCTTAACTAACTTCTCCTTCTCCTTGTACCCTTACAATACACCCTTCCTAAAATTTAACCTTGTCCTAAAGGTTGGAATTGTGGTAGCTAGATCCCATGGTTCATTTTCATCACCATGATCTTCATCTTTCAGCCTAAAACCATCGCAAATAGGAATGGAAACACACTGTCACAGCACTGTGACTGCCTCTAAGCCTTCCTTTCATTGAGTCAATTGCTAAGTTATCATTCATAATGCAACAAAGTTGGTAAAGGCTCACCCAACAAGTTGAAATTCCAAGATTCCAAAACCATTAAAGTTCCAACCACCTTCATGATTGAACCTAGGATCAACAAAGAATTTTAATTTGAATTTTGAAAGGAATGATACCTGGTTGTCCCCACCTTCAACTTCCCTTTTGATTAATTCTATAATTGGGTTTTCAAGAAACTGATCTTCACTCTCTTTATTGGTGCATCAACCTCTTTCAAATCATAATCTTTGTTTCTCTTGCTAATTTTGCTTCATTTTTGGTTTCTTTTACACTACAAAGGGTGTGATTCTTGATTATCGAACCATTTTTACTTCTACTTTTTTATTTCAAGGATTGCAATGGATTACCATCAAACTTATGCTTCCATCAAAGGTGGGTAGTTCCACCTTTCTTATCCAAGAACTGGCCTTCGCTTCAACACATCTTTATCCACTTCACGCCATGTTGTTTTTGTCTTACTTAGTCAAATGTGGATACTCTTCATTCAATATCTTGTGCAATGTGTATTTCTCTTTCGAGAACACTGTGGAAGTTTCCATTTCTTTGCAGCAAGTTTCTATCTCAATTTGCTCTTTTTGTTTCATGGCAGCCAATCTTTCAAAGATGTGGCTACCATAGTTATCTTTGAATCTTTTTATCAAAGTTGTAGAAAATGATTCCCAATCAGAATCTGGGCTATCTTAGCACCAATGACAGAACCAAAGCAATGCCACGCCCTCCATGCTCATGAATGCATATTACAGCTAATGGAATACATGAATTTCTTGCACCTCAGAATTTTCCAACCCTAGCAATCCAACCATGAACTGCCCCAAAGTGTTTTTGTTGAATAGAATAGAAATAGGAGAACAGTCTCTCCTCCAAGGATTTCCCTTCCAAAAGGATTTCTATCCTTTTTTAAAAGAGCTAATGCTCAATTTACAAAATGAACATCCTTCCCTTCTCCTGTCCTTCTTCCCCTATTTATATCCAACAAACACCTCAAGTATCTAACTAACTCATTAATATTCTAACTATCATAACTAACTTTTCCTTCTCCTTATACCGTAACAATCTCATGCATCTACTTTGCAAAAAATATTGTAAGAATATGTCAGTCATACTTAGAATGTTTTCCTTTAATTTCTGTTAAAGTTCACATCAACAGATGCCTAAGTATTACTAAGAGGAAAAAAATATTACACTAGGTAATTTGATTTGTCATGTATTGGATTCAATGTGATGTATCCGTAGATAATTGTATTTTCCATATTAAAATCACAGCTGTGAGAATTAAGCAACTCTGTTTATCTATTTTAAGATACACAACCTACAACATGGCCTCAAATGGTATGGTAACTACATTTGAGAACTACTAAACTGTTACAGTACATAGAACATAATTATAAGATTGTAGTACAATTTATCATTAAAAATAATTATGATTATTGAATCACTACCGATGGCCCATATATAGTAAAGATGTAGCAGTTGGATCCTTAAATTTTGCAAAATTGTTACGTATCATGATATCACAACTATTAGCATGCCTGATCTCATATTTATACCTCATCTTTGGGAATTCTTTTCTTTTCATAACCCCACTTTCGTGCTAATTTCATAGCTGTTTCCACACCTTCAGCGCCAGTATTCATAGGAAGTACCATATCATAACCAAACAAGGTTGTCACATACTCTGCAAAGAGTGGAAAACGATCATTATAGAAGGCTCGAGAGCTCACGGTCAGCCTTTCTGCCTGTTCTTGTAATGCTTTCAGGATTTTAGGATGGCAGTGTCCCTAAGGGAAAATAAAAAGCACTTACATTATCAGACAATCGACACTAATTATTTTCCCAAAAATAGAGGAATAACAAAAGAAAAACTAGTAGCATAGCAACAGGAGAAGGGATCTGGTCAGAGTTAATAGACTCACTCCATAAAGGAAGCAAAAAAGATGTATATAAGAATAATTATTCATTACAGCACCATTCTGAAGAAAAATTCAGATCTGGAGCATTGGGAATTACCAAGATCCAGTCAATTGTACCTGATTAACAGCAGAATAACCAGCTAGAAAATCTAGATATTTGTTTCCCTCTGGATCCCAAACAGAGGTTCCCTTTGCTTTAGAAAATACAATCGGAAGTGGATGGTAACTGCAATTTAAACAGGAACTATCATTTCAATATTACACCAAAATCAATTAATTAAAGACACTTAAGCAAGCACCCAAAAGGAAGTTATGCTCAATACCAACCAGATAAGCTGACAGCCAAGAAATAGCAAATTTCTACCATCCTTCTATATGTGAAAATACTCAGAACAGACCGACTGAGACTGTTTACTAATTTATAATGTTTTAAGGAAACTCAGGACATAAAAGAGTTCAAAAATACCCAAATTCAGTTTTTCTGCAATATTGTGTTCTGCATGTACTATTTTATGCTTAGCTGATGAAAAACAGAATAAACAACATGATTACATTAAAGAGCACATTTTGTATCACACTTTCAGCTTAACACTCGTTTTATATTTTCTTTTTTTAATGAACGATTCAAAAACTTGTACATGCATTCATCCTAAGCTGGTTTAACCTGATCCAAGTGGGATAATATCATCAGATTAAAAGTTAAAGTTAAGAAGAGTAACTAAGACAAGCCCAAAAGCCAAAATCTTGTCTTTCGAGAGTAGCAACATGTGGGGTGGATTGAAAGACGAAAAGAAAGAGAAACGTACTTGTGAGCACTGTGTTCATATTCCTTGTCCATGATTCTCTGAGAAGAAGAGGAAGAAGCATTAACTTCTGCGGAAACCCCAAAACTCCTGCTTCCCCTGAAAACCCTTCGTAGCAAACACTGCACCTGTGTCTTTGCAGCCATTGGTGAGATGCAAAGGTTCCTCAAATTCCTCGGATTCTAGCAAATCTAATATGAAAGTACAATTCTGTTCTAACTATGTTCACCCAATATGTTTTTATGTCTTTGTCCCTTTTATATTGCGTCCAGGATTGAAAAAAAATACGAAATTTGTTGAAGAGACATTTCAGTATATGCATGATGAGCTTAGCCACTTATACTATACGCACATACACGAAGATAGAGATACGTATAATTTTTAAAATGTAAGATACGGAAACACGGATCTATATATTATATAATTATGAATTATATAAATTGATAATAAAAATTTATGTACATAAGTATGTTCTTAATTATTTTTTGGAGCAGAAAGATGTTTTTTTTACCACTGGTTCAAAAGGATTTGTTTCTTAATTTTATAATTATAATAAAAATTTATATTATAAGTTTGAGTTTTTAGAAAATTAATGTATTTTTTCTTTTTAAAATTGTGTTAAAAGCGTAATAGAATTGTCAGAAATCCAACAAATACTTTTTGAATTGGACAATTAACGGATACGTATCTTACAAGTGTCGTACGAGTGTCGATATCCGATACTAGTATCCGACACTCACACATCATTTAAGATGAGTGTTTGAAGTAAGTCATTTCAAGTCGTCGTTAATAACCTGAAAAATTACTTTTTACATATTCTTCTTGATGCAGAAATTAATTTAACTAGACATAATAACATATCATTAAATATAATTAGATATAAACTACATTAAAAATCAGTTAGATAAGATTGAACATTTTTATATGATAATTTTCTCAGTCTAATCATTAACTTTTTATAACTTTGTTTTTAGCACATTAGTTAAAATTTAACATACATTAATACATTCATGTTGGAGTATTAATAGTTATAATGACAATTAATTGTTTTATAATATTTATCTTTGAATCAGCACAACATTAATTGCCAATAAACGTAATTTTTTAATATATTAATTAGTAGTTCTATTTTAAAGTCCTACTTAGGAAGAGTACATTTTGAACACACCATCTATAGAACCTTATAGGGGTGTAGGGGTGTGTTGGTTTCCATGAGGAAGGAGAGAAGAGTATTTTTTGTGTTTTTCAAGAGTCTTGAGGGTAGGAGAGTGGATGGGGGAGAGGGTGGATGATTTTTTTCACTCTTCACAAAATAAAGAGATTTGTGGAGATTATGTAGGATTATTGTATTTTACCTAAATATCCTTGTGCATGCATTTATTACAATATACAAAATTAAATATTACATAAATTCATTTATTATTTATAATTTTAAAAATATTTAATTATACTATTAATAACAACATAAAATTATAAATAAAAAAATTATAATATCAAATATATATATATAGTTTATATATACATAGTTATATAAAGTAACAAATGAATACAATAATAAATATTATTTTCATAAATTTTAACGTATTTAATAAATTTATTTCAATTTAACATAAAAATATTTTCTATTATATTTTTTAATTTTTTTATTAAAAAATATAAATAATTATGAATATTATATATTAAAAACATTTAATTAATTCAAATCTACACACAAAAAATTATAATTCATTATTGAAATATTTTTTAATAATAATGATAAATTTGTAAACTTACAATAAATCATTCTTACAAATCCACTCTTTCATCCCTCAATTCAAACAACTTCACCTATATCTTCACACATTCTCCCTAATCCTCACAAATCTCCTCCTCAATCCAAATAATAAATTTTTTTTTTTGAAAAAATAAGATAAAAAATTAGAGATCAAAATTGTTAAACTTTCATTTCGATCTGAGTGTCTCTTGCTTTGCCTTTGTCTCCATATACCATACCTCTCATTTTCATCTTTTGGAACTTTTTTCGCAGGGACTCTCCAAACTTCTTATTCAACTCACCTTCTTTGCTTTATAACTTTTCTATGACTAATTCTTCCTATACCAGATCATTTTCTATTTTATCCTTATTTTTCTAAATATTTATATTTGCAATACAAATAATACAATTCTGAATATACAAATTTGAAATTGAGATGTATTTTCTGGATATGACAATCCACAACACAGTAATTTATTCCGAATACTAAAATTCAAAAGTTTTTTTTGGTTTCAGATATAAAAATCCAGAAAAGATGACAAGGGTTATTTGGGATTTAAGAAAAAATATGGGTGATGTGGTGCAAGTAGAATTAGCCCTTTTCTAGATTTTCTTTACTTTCTTTGATATATCAATTTGTTTGCAACTTTATTCTTTTATTTTTTTTACTTTTTAAGTCTCTACAACAATTAGGAAATCCTCTTCTAAGTTAAATAGTTGATCTTTCTTTGGTTTTTAGATTTTTTTTCCTACATTTATAATACAATTTTACTTGAGAATTGATGTAGAGTTTATCTTTTTGTTTTTTATTTTAAGTCTTAAAAATGGGAGTTATTACTTACAAATGCTAAAACTTAGCTAAATTTTTTCTACACCTTTAAAGCTTTGTAAATAGTTTCTGGCAACAAATGCACTGGTATAAAAATATTAAGTAATCATTATTCTTTTAATTTCTTATATTACATGTTATTTCGTCTATGCTAAAAAAAAGCGAAAAATTATGAAAATTCTTATTAATTTGTGTTACCAAATGCAAAACATATAATCTAACTACAAAGCATAAGATGATGATACTTGCAAAAAAAAACTTTAAAAATTTTAAAAACAATCTTTCTTGTATTTTTCCTATTTTACTCAAGATAAAAATAACTTATTGACAAAGAATACTTATATTATTTTACGTTGTACAAACATTAAATTATAGAAATCAAAAAGAAATCACAAGATTAGAATGTTGTTGTCCAACATTAGTTACTTATTCCAACCTCATCCACGTGTCATTTTAAACTTAAAATTGATCACGATGTTACTCAAATGATCTAATATTAGACTAAGACAAAAAAAAATAACTGCATATATAAATGAAAAAAAATATATTAAATACCCCTTTCCATTTCCGTTATCACTTGGATAACTTTATAACATGTTAGACATTTAAAAACAAATTTTTTTATTTAAAATAATAATCATATATGTAACAACTTGACATCTTAGTTAGGTTGTCACTCCAAATAACAATAATCATCTTCCATTATAGGAAAAAAAAAATTATTAAAAGAAAAAAGAAAAAGAAAGAAAATACAAAAAAAATATGGGGGATTAAACCAAAATCCGTATGTTAACAAAAACGATATATAGATAGTCTATAACTATTCATAAAGAACTCTAAGAATAAACTAGATGGAAGCGTATTATACCAATGAAATGAGTCTCTATGAATAAATCATAAGTTAGCCAGCTTATTCGCACACATTCTCTTCACGGAAAATATGAGTAATCCAAAACCTTATTTTCCTACGGTATTAAAATAAGTGGTCCACCAATTACGAAGCATCCACAGAACCTTAGTCCTAGCAGTAAATACACCACTAACCAAGGCAAAATCACATTCAAGTCATATATTAGTAAGACTCGTGTTTTGAGTTTCCTTCATAACATATATAACTCCACAAAACTCAACAACTAAAGCAATTTGAACGTCAATAAATGCAGAAAAACCACCAATAAACTCCCTCATACTCCCACAAAAAATACCTCCACAAGTAGCAAGACCAAGATAACCCCTAGCCGCACCATCAGTGTTATTTTTAACCCAACTAGGTGAAGGAAACTCTCATCTAATAGGAAGAGGATAAAGAACTTTACCACTACGACTATTAATACCAAAAAATTTAATCACGTTGAAGTCCAACATATCATTTTTCATTAAAGTGATAAACAAATTTCCTACCAGACATGTGAAATCTTTAATAACCAAAATAGCCCGAGAAACAACAATCTTATCCTAAAATCTAACATAATTCCTCATATGTCATATCATCCAAATAGAAAAAGTGATCACAACAAGCTTAATCAATTTAACCAAAGAACTACCATCACTCTTAATAAAAGAAAGAAAGTCATCCTTATTAGAGAAATGAAAATTAATAAAAATTTGTTGAACCCAACTCCAAATATGTAAAGTAGTAGAATATTCAAAAAATAAATGTTAAATAGATTCTTCCTGCTTTTCACAACGAGAACACATAGAACATATATGTAAACCTTTATTCTGAATATACTTATTTGTAGGAAGATGCCCATGAAGAACTTTTTAGAGTACTGGAGTTTTGGAAGGAGGAATATATGAAGACCAAATGATTTTACCCCAACCACAAGGAATTCCTGGATCCAAGAAAAAAAGTCCTAGTCGGTTTAAGTGTGAAACGACCAGACTCACCTAACTAGAGTCCAATTAGGAATATCTTGTTCCTCCCTAATCATGATATTAGTAAAAAGATGAGGCATCTGTTGCAATGACAAGGAAATATTCCAATCACAACCAATCCAAAATTGGGATACTGTAATCTTGCAATGTTTGATAAACAAATAGTAGAACACCATTTATCATTTCAAAAATTAATAAGAGTACCTGTAGCAACAGTCCAATAAGTATGATCAAGAATGGTTTCATAAAACTGCTTAATTCCAGACCAAATAGAGGAGGATCTATAAATCATTCTAAGCTTATATTTTTTTATTTAAGAACTTTGTTTTCAGGAGAAGGAGAAGAGACCAAGGCTTATTACTATAAGCAAAATTCCAAACAAGCTTAATAAGATATGCATTATTTTCATGATGGAGATTAATAATTTTCAAACCTCCATTCTCAAGAGGAGAAAAAAATCTGAGCCCAATTAACTGTAGTTATGCCTTTTGTCATAATATCACCCGTCCAAATAAAATTTCTACACCACTACTCGACTTGCTTAAGAATTGAAACAGACCATTTATACATATTAAAACTATAAGCTAGAAATCCAGTAATGACCATATTAACCAACTGAATCTTATCCATCATGCTAAGAGATCTTCCTTTCCAAGATGTTAGCTTCAATTTGACTTTATCCGCCAAAGGTTGCGAAAAACAACACTTTGGAGCACCAACAAAGATAGGCACCCCTAAATAATTAAAGGGTAAACAACCATGACTACAATAAAGAAGACGTTGAATTTTGGCAACAAATCTTGTAGAATTATCCATGGTGAAAAAGCTACTCTTAGAATTATTAACATTTTGACCCGAAAAATCACCATGTTTTAAGGAAAGTACTCAAATTTCTAAGAGACTTATTATTTGCCCTACAAAAAACAAAAATGTCATCAACATATAAAATATGAGAGAGAGTGATATAACCTAACGGACTAGCCATATGTAAAATCTTCTTATCATTCACAAGCTTAGAAATACATCTACTTAGAACCTCCTCTGCGAGGCAGAAAAGTAAAGGAGATAAGGGATCACCTTGTCTCACACCTCTACTACAAGGGAAAAAAACTACCAAACTACCATTTATCTTGATAGAAAGCATAACTGAACGAAGAATTGTACTAATCCATCCGAAAAAATATGGATGAAAACCAAAGCGTGTCAAAACTAACAATAAAAAATTTCAACTCAGAGTGTCAAAAGCTTTATGAATAACAACTTTATAAGCCACATTACCTCCCCTAGCCTTTTTAGAAAGCATGTTAATAGCTTCAGAAGCAACACCAATACAATCCTAAATTTGTCTACCCTGCACAAACTCATATTGATAAGGAGAAATGATTCTAACAGCCACTATTGCAAGCCTATCCGCCAGTATTTTGGAAATAATCTTAAATTTGAAATTAGCTACAACAATTAACTTGTAATCTTTAATGAAATCAGCACCCTGAATCTTAGCAATAAAAGAGACCACATTGTTGTTCATTCCAGGAAGAACCCAGTTTTTCTTAAAAAACTGTTGAACAGCTTTGCAAACATCTGAATAATGTCCCAACAAGAATGAAAGAAAACACCACCGAAATCGTCCAGACCAGAAGCAGTATTACCATTAAGATTAAAAACTGCATTTTTAATCTCCAAATAATTCGGGCATTTAATCAACATAGTATTTTCCTCAACGGAAACCATTTCAGGGATATAAGTACCAATAAACTCTTCCATACTACCTATAACTTAATCATTAGAAATAGACTCAGCATAAAGAGTTTTATAAAAATCCAAATATGATCCTCAATGAGTTTAGGATCCTCAATAACCTCATTTTCAATCCTCAGTCTATGAATTCGACTAGAATTATTTCGCCTCTTTACCACAGCATGAAAAAAACAATATTTTTATCCCCATATTTAAACCAGGGCATCTTGGTGCTCTCTTTCCAAAACAAGTATTGACAGTGAAGAGCATGATCAAGCTCCTCCTTATCTTTTCTTGACAGATAAGCCATCAGTATCATATAAACTATAAGTTTTGTTGAATATCAAGGAGAGAAACCTGCTTAAAAAGCACTACATTATGAATATTATTAAAAAAAAAGAATTATTCCAACCTCGGAGCTCAATTTTCAATATTTTTAACTTATGTTGCAAAATAAAATTAAGACAACCAACAACCAAATTAACCCAAGAATCATGAATAAGCTTCATACACGAACTATCTTGAAGCCGCAAAAATTGCTAACCTTCCGTAAACACTTACTAGCAAGAATAGGGGAATGGTCAGAAATTTTTTTAAAAGGAACCTGATAATTACAAGAATCCCATTCATTCATACATGATCCATTAGATAAAGCTCTATCCAATTTTCTATCAATTTTGTGTAACCCTATCCTTTCATTACACCAAGTATAACTAGGTCTAGAGAAAGACATACAAGTAAGATCATTATTATTAATCCAATCAAGAAATTCAGTACAAGAAACCTAATTAGGAGAAACCCCCTTTGCAATTGTCAGTCGAGAGAATAACATTAAAATCACCCAAAATACACCAAGGCCCTGTGAGAAAACTAAGATTCCTCCATAATAGTCGTCTAACCAAGTATGTGTTAGCACTATAAACACCTGCAAACCTAAAACGTTCATCGTGCAAAAGGCAATTTACAGAAATAAACTTATCATTAACCAAAAAAATTTGTACAAGGGTTGGGACCGACAAACACCAAAACTTAACAACTTTATTAACGAAAGGAGACGTAGCAACCAAATGCATATTAACATATTTGAAAAAAAAATCTAAAACATCAATGTACATCATCATAGATTCAACAAGAAAAATAATAAAAAAAATATAATATGTTTTATCATGATGAAATAGTTGTAAATATTAATTTATTCATTTTCATTTCAACATAATAAATCCATGTAAAAGTTATTTTAAAATTATTATATGAACAAAGAATATAATAAGAAAAGGTAATAATATATTATGAAAAATAAATAAAAAGTGAATAAAAGAAAATATTTTTTAATTGGTATAAATAAAAAAGCAAAGAGTATTTTCATTTTGAGAAAACAAAGATGGAAAGAGAAAGATGTCGCTTTCGCCCAACTTTGGAAGACAAACAGAGAGAGAGTTTCGAATTCCCACGTATGGATTAGTCACATCACATCCTTATCTTGGAATATTTTATTTGTTTCACTGAAATAAATAATACACCACCTGGATTCGCTTTATATAAATAATATTCCACCATCAATTGTGACTACGCTTTACCTTTATTTATTTATTTATTTTTAGTTTTCATCAATTAAAAATATTGCAAGAAATTTATCTTTTAGCCCTACACCTAAATCATAGATAATGAATATTATATATTGTGTCTTTATAGGCAAAGGAGTATAGATAATATTTGTAAATGGACGTACAAAATCAATTAGCTCCTTCAATACTCCTTTAAATGCTTAAGTTATGCTCGGTGGAGGTTGGATGACTTATAAAAGGTACTTCGATACTCAAATAAGTATTCTTGTTAAGGGTGTATTCTGGTAATGGAAAAAACGTACCATATTCCTCCACAGATGGTTTTGTTTATAACATTGGTTTATGCGTCCTAGTCGTGATGAGTCGAACATTAGTTATTAATTGACATGCACCACAATCACTTATTAATAGGGATGTGCATCTTTCAGTTAATCGGTTTCAACTGGTTTGGCAGAGATATTTCCCGTATATTTTGGGATATTATGATTGATTCAATACCAGTATAACTATCATTTACTGCGTACCTTAAGATGTTCTCTGACTCGGTCGGCCGGTCACCAAGGTCAAGACTTGCTCGTCCACTACCGACCGATACATTTGCCCCCAGGCTCGAAGAAATTAATTTCTAAAGAGTCAAAAATAACCATTGGAGTTCTCGAGGTGGGATGTGACAGCTTGAAGCATTAAATGCTTAGCAAAGATGTGACGTTTGCTTTTTAAAATAAAGTCGTCATTTGGTGACCACTATTTAATCAAAGAGATCTAACGGTTAAGATTTCGTGTTGTTTCATATGCTGAATGATAAAAGCCCTTGAAAGAATATGGATCTAACGGATCCGAGCGTACTCTATCTCCTCTTTGGTTTCCTATAAAAAGGACCTCATTTGAGCGAAGTAGGGTTTATGCCTTCAATATTGTGACAATGTTTACTTAGTGTGATCCGAGTGTCGAGTTTACTAGTTGTGTTTTTGTATTCATCAAGGTTAGTAATGTCTTCTTCCACCGACTCTTTTGTAAATATAGTAAATGTTGAGTGATCTGAGCCTACCCGCACCGCATATGGCAGTGTGGGAAACACGAGTTGCTCGGACCACTCGGCCCACCCTAGGTCAGACGGTCCGAGCTACAAGTGGGTCGATCAACGTGTCTTGGATATCGCTAACTGTTTCAGGCGTCCAAATGACTAAATTTTTGTCTGAAGTATCCTTTTTACAATTGGATTCACCCACAAACGTGTTGTTGGTCGATATTTGCGGTTACACCGATTAAGTGTGCAATGGTCAGGAAGGCGCACCCCGTGACTTCTTTTTTTGTCTATAACACATTTTTTACTGACTTACATGTTACCCTTCCCTTCGATGACTTTACCAGGGGGTCCTTCAGATCCTTAATGTGACGCCAACCCAGTTGCATCCTAACTCGTGGGTGGCCTTGCAAGCCTTTAGGGTTTTGTGTGATGTTTTCACATCATTTCCCATCCCTCAATCGTTTTTATTCTATTATAACTCTCGTCCGAGTACTCCCATGAGTTGGCTATCCTTGTGAAGTCGACAAGGGAGTATCTGATTTGCATCTTATACCATGTCGTATAAAAACTTCAAAAAAAAATATTTCAAAATTTTTGTGGAGCCGGACGGCTGACCTTATTTTTATGATGACGAAAGGAGAACACAGTTTCCTTTTCATTGGACCAAAACTCAAACAAAAATTGTTTCCTGACCAAGGTCTTCAATGACTCCGCGAGATAAAGAGATTTTTTGTGTTCTTGATCAACTCCCAAACAAGTTACATACTCGGGAGTTGATAGCGTTGTATACGTCGTCCAAGAAATGGATGAATTTTACTGGTAGATATAATTACCTTATTCGTCCCTACATTTAGGATCAATATTCAATTTAGTACAGTAGTTTCTAAAAAAATCAATTTGGTCCCTATGTGTTTTTAAAATGTATACAAATTGGTCATTTATGTTAAGTCGCATCTTACGGCGTCAAGTGTTGCTTATGTGACAGAGGGAGGTGGAATTGAGAAATCTGACGTGTCAAGTGGTGGCGTTCCCTAAGGCCGTAATCCCCGCATCGTCGCTGGCGGCATCTCCTCCCATCGTTGTGGCTCTTGCTCTAGCGACCAAGCCTCTGTCAATGTCTTCTCCAGCTGCGACACCAATGAGCCCCCACCTACTTATACTGTTTTATTTTGATGGCATTGAGATATTACCTTTCTAACTATCGTTAGTGTTTTTATAGGTTTGGTATATTGTTTTGTAAAGAGTTTTTTCTTTTTTATGTTGTTTTTCTAGGTTTAAGATATCACTTTAGTGTTCTCATGGGTTATGATATGTCATATCCTTGGGCTAAAATGAAGTTATTGAGGAAAACCTCTAGTTATACCTATATAAAAAAGCTTAGAACTCTTCAGAAACTCCAAGTCCTTAGTAAGACTGATGAGAAAGATGTAAGGATTTAGGCTAGTGAATCGGATAAACCCATTTGTAAGAATGAGGGTGATGAGACTGAAGGCAAATTTTTCTTTTTCATGACATTATCTTCATAAAATTGGGCTTCAGGTTGCCTTTATTCTTTTTTGAGAAAGATATGCTAATTGTGATGAATGTTGTCCCGTGGAATTTCATCCAAATAGTTGAGCATTTTTTCGAGCATTTTTCCAAGCATTTAGCACATTGTGTACACACTTCAGTATTATACCAACACCCAATATATTCTTTTACTTTTTCAAGTTTAAAATATCATCCTAACAATTATGGACGTCATTAAACAGTATAAGTAGGTGGGTCTTTTTTCCCTCTTTCAATCACTCTATAAATGTTTCAAAGGTTATTTCATAAAGATCTGAACTTTCCCTAACAATCGTAATATGTTAAAGGACTTTCCCCTCTAAACCCAAAACTCTCACGTTCAAAGTGCTAGAAATCGAAAGATTTGAATGCAACTGAGCATGAGAGTTGTGAAAAATTGGAAACTATTTTTGACACGACTATTCTCCTATAACTTGAATACCAAGTCATGAATGTGAAAGCCTATATTGGTATATCCCTTTTGTAACTTATATTTGCACTACTTGTTGACATTGACTCAAATTTTTATGTATGTTATGTCTCATAAAGAGATGAATCGCAACTTCAAGAAAATGAAGACGTTGAAAAATGCTCATGATGCATGCATAAGTGGAAGGTCGAGCAAAGTTATAGTTGTGACTAATGATGCTAAGGTGACTCCCTCTAATCCTTAACTTAAGAAAAAAAGGAAAAAAGGTAGGAAAGTCGTAGTGAACCCCACCCTCGTTCTCCCCAACCGATGGTTATCTTCTCTTTTCGACCTTAACTCGTGGTTGCCCTCCTTATGCTTTTGTAGTTAAAAAGTCATTTTTCTTTTGACCTTTTTGCATCTTATTACTTCTTCAAGCTCGATGTGGGATGAGTCCCTACTTTTGATTTTGGTCATCGAACTGCCATTCTTCTAAATGAGTGATTCATTAAAAAGGTTGGCTCAAAGTCCTTTAAGAAAGGCCTCCACAAACATCTCTTCATTTGAATGATGAACACACACTCTGATATTGTCTTGTTCTTTTATTGCTTAACACAAAAAATGATAGTGATTCTTGAAAGATTCACTTCGTTAATTGTGGATTGTTCCACAAACATCTAAGAGAGAGTATGAAAAAAATATGTAATTACTCTAAGAACTCAACTGAACCATTGCAACGTGATTTCCATGAATGTGTCATCAAACATTTTTCATCAGACCGCATCCAATTTTTTGAGATTAATATCTAAACAATTTCTTCCTACACCATATCAATTCTAACCTACACCCTATCATTTTTTTAAATTTCCAAAATTACCCATATTCCGAATTTGAAAATCTAGAATAATAAATTTAATTCAAAACTAAAAAATACATTCCAAACAAAAAAATTCGGAATACAAAATTGAAACTGCATTCTGAATAAAAATTTCCAAAATTCAAAAATACGTTCCAGAGATTGAAATCCGAAATCTTTTCAAATAAAAGATTCTAAAAATAATTTTTATTTACAACATTCTTTTATTTAAGGTTATTTTTTTCATTTTGAAGGGACATTTTTATCATTTGCTATCTCCTCCAACTCGTCATAGAATGAGGCCATGTTCACACCACTTCGCCCCTTTATTGATTGACTGGATTGGCTGGCTTAAGAATGGAAGGCTCTTCAAGGCAATGAAATTTTTTGTTCCAGTTGTGCGGTTGAATATACATACGAAAAGGAAGAATAAGACAAAGATCAGAGAATAGCTAACTCGTGTTGACGAAAGAATGCTTCGGTGGCTGTAGCTGATACAAGGAAAGCAAGTAGGAATTATGACACCAAGAGCT
>Ga0123342_1003881_pt1 | contig 23493 bp, 19 predicted proteins | sample Turbeawhitnodule_FD_89960 | JGI IMG/M metagenome (GOLD analysis project Ga0123342, IMG submission 89960) | Root nodule microbial communities of legume samples collected from Mexico - Turtle bean Mexico white nodule | ecosystem: Host-associated > Plants > Roots > Nodule | place: Mexico: Nepantla... | reverse complement strand
ATATATATATATATATATATATATATATATATATATATATATATATATATAATGGAGAGTGCTCCAACAGTAAGGCAAATCTTACTTTTCTTATTAAATTTTGATAAACGTGAGACTGTATCTTACTTTTCCTACACCAAGTTTTATAACTGGCCAGATTGAGAGTATTGTGTGAGCATTGAGACTAATTGAGGATTGAATCTTAGATCAAGTGCTTTCAATTAGGCAAAGCCCTTAGCATATCAAGTTTCTTTAAATTCTTAAATATGTTTATGAGAACTGACAAATGATAAAAGTAATTAGTAAACGCTTGTAAACATTATTTTATATTAAATCTAAGTTTGTTAACTGAGTTTATAAGTATATGTAAATCAAATTCTTTACTTTTATAAGATTGAGTTTTCAAGTAATTTTTTTGATATATAAACACTTTTCTAAAAATAATTATAATATATTACTGAATTTACTTTTTTAACTGAGTTTACTAAGTAGAATAAAGTAGTGAAAGTATAAATTTTGTATATCAAGATCCAAGATATTTTGTGACCGGTAAACACTGTTATGAATTCTGAAATTATTTTTACAATGATTGTTTTAATCATCAATTGTGGGAATGTTTCTATTCCTTTACTTTTTAGAAAGTAGCCTTGTATATTTTGTGAAAAAAAAAATGTTTTCTTCACACCATACAAAATAAATCACTCCCAATTTACAACGTATTTTAATAAAATAATAATATATATATTAATAACTTATATTAAAAAATAAAATAAATATAATTAAAATAATGATATAATGAGATGTAATATAAATATAAATGTAATTTTTTTAATGGTGTCAAGATAGACACCCTTTGTCAAAATTGTAGTCATTCTTTTATTATTAGCGTTACCCATGCTTTGTAATTGTTTTCTTCTTTTCATTTTGTGTTTGCTTTTATATATATAACTCTTCTTGTCGAATGACCTGGTCGCCGGTTGACTGTGAAAATAAGTTGTGGCTCCGTCTATCTCCCTGGAAATCTACTCTTCCTTTGAATACGGGAATGCGGCTCCGTTTCAAACAGAGGGGGCCCTACCTGTTGATTGCACTCCGACGATCAAGTCAGTACAGGGCATATAGAAACAATAAGTAAATAAGTAGTTTCAGTCTTAGAAACAATGTGTCCTTTTACCTGGGATCTCAAGTCCCTTTTATAGACTACTTTTAGGTTACCTCTTGTAACAACCTTCTCTCACGAGAACCTTATCTCGAGTGAAAGCATGTTTAATGAGAGGAGAGTTGTTACAATGTGCACAATCTTAGCACAGCAACCGCACAGAATCTTACCTCCTTGGAGTGCATAAATCTTAACAGCATGGCCGCCAAGGTACCAACTCATGTACTAGCATTAGGGGTCCAATTTATCCATCGTAGGCGTACAAGCCTTTACGTATCATGCATTCAACCTGTTCTCCAAAACCCTAACGCTCTTGGACTTAGGCTTTATGGAGAACTTTTTACTGGTACTAGACCCGAGTGTACAAATACACCCTTAGACCCATGAACACTCTTCGTTGACCTGACAAGGCCCTATTCACAAAAGATTACGTTAAGTATATGAATGAAAGTCAATACACACCTACCTAGGGCCTACTCAGATGACCCATCTGTTGAAGATGGTTGCTGCCCCTTCAAGACATGTGTTTGATGAAGACTTTTATGTACAATTCTTGTATATTTCTTTTTGCTTTAAGAATGTCTTAGGTAGAGTTTAGAGGTTGTTTAAGAGTAGGCTTTTTTCTGGGTAACTCTCCTCTTAACCCCTGACCATGTGATAAGAGCAAGCACAAATTTTCTTAAACTATTTTTCACATGTTTCACAAAAAAACACGTTTACTGCATAAAAATAAATCTGTTCTTTTCTAAATAAATAGATTCATTTTTAAACTGATGCATTGGCTAAGTCTTGTGAAACTTAGATTTTGTGCATTAAGTATTTTGACTAAGTCTTTTACCTTTCAAAACGACTGTGTTCTAATAGTTAAGCTTTTTCTGTTATCGTTTTGAAAAATAAATTTGTTCATTTGTAAATGAATAGATTCTTTTTTACTCTGGTGCCATGTCTATCTTAAACGGTTTTCAGTTTTGTCTCTGCACCAGAATGGCTGACTAAGTCTCCTCACATAACAGATTCTCTAACTGCTTTTGAAAATAAATTTGTTCATTTTATTTTCAATCTGTTCTTTTTATAACAGCTTTAACTGTTTTTCAAAAATCTGTTATAAGTTGGTTTTCTATAAAAAGAAAACTTGTTTTTGAGTTTAAACGTTGATCATACAATTGAGAAAACAAGTTTTGCATCAAAGAATTGAGGATTTACAAAGAATTAGCATGTGTTCTTGAAAGATTTCAAAAATCATAAGTGTGCTTGTTCTTGTTTGGTTCCAAAGCTTGGTGAGAGGTGCTGCTACAGTTTTAGCAATCTGTTCTACTAGTTTAAGGCAGATTTCTGCATCCTCTATCAGGTGTATTTGTTTCACATTTCATTTCTTGTAAAAGTGTGGTTGTAAACTCTTCTTGATAGGGTTTCTTGAAGAGTGTGTATGCTGAAATAGAGTTTTTCAGCAAGTGTACCTAAGTTCTTGTAGGGTTCAAGAACAGTGGGATTTGTGTTTGTTTGAATTGTGTTTTAGTGAATTTCACCTTGGTTTAGGTGAAGACTGGATGTAGCTCAATTGAATGAAACAGTATAATTGCCTTGTGTTCATTCTCCCTTAATCTCTGCACTTAAATTTCTGCATATTTGTTAAACTGTCAATAAATAAATTTGTTCAATTAATAATAAATCTGTTCTTTCTGGGCTTGTTTCATACTGTTCCTAATTTTTGGAAAAATTGTTTGATTTTGAAAAGAACATATATAATCTGTTAAAAGCCACTGGAACAGATAGATTGTGATAGGTTACTCAATTAATTGTCAAGCTATCAATTGAACCTTAATCACTTGCTTAAAATTGAAGCTTGTTGTTTTGTGATTCATTGTTTTTCTTCCTAATATCAGTGTGTGTATATGGAAAATCAATTTGCATAATCTCGAGGCTCCGTTTTCGAGTACCTCTATCACGCGGAATGGGCTAGTCCATTTGGGAGACACCTTATTCTCTAACTGATAGGGGTCAGTTTTCCACATCACTAGGTCGACGACTTGGAACTGTTGAGGTCTCAGTTTGGACCTCTGCTTATGCTCCACCCTTCTCTTCAAAGCTTCAGCCTTGATACGCGCCTCCTCTTGTACCTCGTTGAGTATATCTAAGTTCACATTCCTTCCCTCGTTAGACTCCTCTACCACGAAGTTCTGGAACCGCGGTGAATTTTCCTGGATCTCGACAGGGATCATGGCATCTGACCTGTACACCAGGTTGAAAGGCGTTTCCTTTGTGGTGGATTGTGGTGGATTGTGGTGTGGTGTGGTAAGCCCACACAATTTGAGGAACCTCATCTGCCCAGGTCCCTATAGCTTTTTCCAACCTCCTCTTTAAACCTCTTAGCAAAACCTTCGACCTGCCCATTAGTCTGAGGATTCTCCATCGAGGCAAACACCTGCTTGATGTCGAGCTTTGTGCATAGCTTGCCTAACTGCTGACTTACAAACTGGGTGTCATTGTCAGACACTAAGCGATTTGGGACCCCAAAATGACAAACAATGTTTTTCCACACAAAGTGTTGAACCTTTTGGGTCGTTATCTGTGCCATGTGCTCAGCCTCTATCCACTTGGTGAAGTACTCGATGGCCACTACCAGGTACTTCATCTGTCGAACTGCTAGTGGGAAAGGGCCTAGGATATCGATTCCCCATGTGTGGAAAGGGCATGGGTTGTGGATCGACTACAACTCTTCTAGGGGTGCATGATGCCAATCGGTGTGTTCTTGGCATTGTTTGCACCGTTGTGCGTACTTCGTGTAGTCTTCCCTCATGGTCGGCCAATAATATCCTGCTCGAACAACTTTCGACGAGAGAGCTCGTCCCCCTACATGGCTTCCACAGATACCTTCATGGAGCTGGACCATGATACGTGTGCACTGTTCTCCGCTCATGCAAGTCAATATAGGATGGGTGTAGCCATGCCTGAATAGCTTTCCATCTATCAGGGTATATCTGCCTGCAATCTTCTTAACGATTTTGGCCTCTGTTGGCTCCGCCGGGAGTAGGCCATTAGCTAGGTAACGCCTAAAAGGTGACATCCACGTTTCACTCACGTTGTTCCTACCGGCTGACCTAAAACGTCTTCGTGCGCCTACGTCACTCTCACGTCCAGAATTCCTGCATTTGCATGTGCCTTTCCTGTGATGAATGCCTGAAAACACAAAGACAAAGGGCGCCCTAGAGGCCGTTTGCACTCCGACGCTCATGTCAATATTAGGGCTAGGACACACCAAAACTATTTACGTAAGACTGTGTGTGTTAAGCGACGCAAATGAATACCGTACCTTGCTAAGTTTGTTGCTTTCCTTTATATAGACTGAAACTAGGGTTTCCTCTTTACCCAAAATGGGCTTTCTTAGGGGGTGGGCCCAACATTGTCGTTATCCTAACCTAGCGCGTGGGTTTCCTAACTGGAGTGCAACCTCTGACGGGGTGACCACCTGGATGCCTCCTCGTGCACCTGATCTCTGGGGTCACCCGCCTTGGGAGTGCCCTAGCTGTTCACGCGCCATGCATGTAGCTCATTCCTGGAATATGACCCTCACAGGTCGCATCTTCCCAGTGGCTCTGTACTCGTGTTACGCCTAAACGCGTCATGCACTCGACATGCATAAATTTTCGTGACCTGGGCTTATCCCTCACTGATAACTGGTGTGTAGTTAGGGATCCACCTCTCGTGGCCCAACTCTGTTGTTCGAGTCCCGATGTCCGACCTCTCTACACTGCTTAGTGGCAAGTCGGTACATCCTGGTGACCGATGTGTGACCACTCTGTGGTCCCGTGGCGCACGTGCCTCGCGAGATACTGGCCCACGCCACTCGTGGGACCCTGCTTACGTGGCCCTGACATTACTAGCGGCTAGTACACAAGCCCCCAGTCTCGAGCTGTAACTTGTTCAGGGAAGAGACTAAGTTCTTGCCCTTGGTGACCTACGTGGCTCTGTATGACAGGACGTGAATAGTGCATCAAAGTGACGTTTCTCTGAGCCTGTCTTAATTGCGCACACGTGTTTTGGTCAACGACCAGGGCTTAATGTCGCTTACGCTTCTTTGTGTACTTTAAATGTTTGAAAACGTGCGCGTCCAATCACTGTTCCATCATTCTCTGAAACACCCTTGATTGCTTCGTCTTCTTCCTCGAGTGCTCTCGCGTTTTCCCTACAAACTCCAGAACCTTCATCCTACTTGATCAAAAGGTATGAACTTTAACTACTGGTCGTACTTATCTATTGATTCTGATGCTTGATAACTGCCTGGGGTTGCTTAACTCCTTGTATTTTAAGCTTTCCCTGTTCCTTCTTCTGGGTTTCCTCCGGGTGTGGGCTTTCCTGAGTTAGGGTTCAAGAAACCCAGGACCCTTGTGGAACTGATTCCTATACATTCGCATGTTTTACCCCTGTGTCTGCCAACCTCTTTGCACGCATGGATGGTCCTGACTGAGGAGAAGCGGGCCAAGCTGGCTGGTATCCTCACTCGCCGTCGAGGAGTGTCTGGGGGTGCGAGCACCTCTAGCCCTCGCGCCCTCTCTTCTACCACTGCTGCGCCCTCGCCTACTCCCTCCGTTCCTGCAGTCGTGGTACAACCTCCTCCCGAAAAACCTCCTGCGATGGTGTGAATCTCACCATGCACGGGGACTTCATGCCTCGGGCCACCGACTATCACTGCCACGTCCTCGGTTCCCTGTTTTTCTTGCAAGTAATCCCTCAGGAAACCGTTCTTCACCAACTTATCTAGCTAGTGTCCCAGTGCCAAGCAGTTGCGTATAGGGTGGCCGAATGCTTGGTGGAACTCACATCAGGCGTTCTTGTTGGGCCCAAGCCTCTTGTCGGTCTTGGGGGGTACCTCCAGTCTCTTCGCTATATTGGGGATAGCGATGAGGTCCTTTAATTCTACCATGAAGTCGTGCCTCGGTGGCACGTTCTCCCTCTCACGCCCCCTGGTTTGATGCTTCATCGATTGATAGGGTTGCTGCTTCGCGGGGGTCTTCTTCTCTATCGTTGCCTCATGCACCCTTAGGGGTTGAGGGCGACCTGACGCACGCGGGCGCGTGGGAACCACACACATGCACTTCTCGTTAACCTCCTCCTCCGTCGCAATATGAGCCACCGTGCGGCGCCTTATCCCGGCGAAGGTCTTAGGGTGGTTTCGGATAAGTGATTCGCTAAAGGGACCTGGCTCAATGCCCTTCCTGAACGCATGCACCATCATCCTTTCTTCCTTGAGGTTCAACCTCACTACCTGGGCTCCAAAGAGGTGGAGGAATTCCTTCAAAGACTCCCTGATATTGTCTTATGTCAAAGAGATCATAAGAAATAGACGGGGGAGCCCGATTCGCAATGTATTGTGCCCTGAACAACTTTGAAAGTTGTGGGAACGACGTCACATGGCCATCAGGGAGGCTGATGAACCAATCCATCATTGTTACCACCAGGGTTCTCATGAACAGCTTGCTCTTGACGCGGCCATCTCTTCCTGAAGGGCTCACATTGTCTCCACAACCTGTTGCAAGGTGAGGCCTTCACCCCCGTTTGGTGCAACAACTCCCTGCCTCGTACTTCTCATCTCCTAGATCTGTCTCGTTCTTGCTGGTAGGACAATGTTTTGTATCGTGCCCCAAAGTGGGCGCCAAATGTTCCTGCCGGTTGATCTAAAACATCTTCGTGCGCCTACGTCACTCTCACGTCCAGAATCCCTGCGTTTGCACGCGCCTTTCCTGTGATGAATGCCTGAAAACACAAAGACAAAGGGTGCCCTAGAGGCCATTTGCACTCCGACGCTCAAGTCAATCTTAGGGCTAGGAAACACCAAAACTGCTTACGTAAGACTGTGTGTGTTAAGCGGCACAAATGAATAGCGTACCTTGTTCACGTGCCATGCTTGTAGGTCACTCCTGAAATATGACCCTCACAGGCGCATCTTCCCAGTGGCTCTATACTCGTGTTACGCCTAAACGCGTCATCCACTCTACACGCATAGACTCTCGTGACCTGGGCTTCTCTCTCACTGATAACTGGTGTGTGGTTAGGGATCCACCTCTCGTGGCCCAACTCTGTTGTTCGAGTCCTGATGTCCGACCTCTTCACACTGCTTAGTGGCAAGTCGGTACATCCTAGTGATCGATGTGTGACACTCTGTGGTCCCTTGGCACACGTGCCTCGCAAGATACTGGCCCACGCCGCTCGTGGGACTTTGCTTACGTGGGCCTGACATCACTAGCGGTCAACGACGCCGAGGACCGGTCGGTACACACGTCGACTAAGGAAACGTCCGACGATTCCTCCACTGACAAGCCATAGACACTTACATTAGGCACCCTCAACGTTTCTTGGGTCAATGATCGGTGCCCTCTTCCGCCGCTCTCCAAGACACTCACCTGTTGGACCTCTCTCGCACAGCCTGTGGCGGTCCTGGGCACCTTTAGGGTTTCTTGGCTGACTGACCTCTAGCGGCCTCCTTTGCCTGAGCTGGCAAGCTTGGTCAGTAGGTCGGCTCAAACATTGTGCTCCTTAGGGACATGCACTACTCGAACAGAGGAAAGTCTCATTCAGGAGCATAAAAAACTTTAAATATGTGGCCATATCGGGGTCCTTGGCTTGGTACTCGCACGTAACATGTCCAGTCACCAGCAGCGAGTCACTTTTTATTAACAGACTTCAAGCGCCCATCTCCTTGTCCAACAACATTCTTGCCACCAATGCTTCGTACTCAGCTTGGTTATTGCCGGCTTTGAAAGCGAACTTCAAGGCCTGCTCGATTAACAATCCATTTTGATGAGAATAAAAAATACATGAAGATGACCAATGATGCTATACTTGAAGGGTCATCTCAACAAGCAAACATAGAGGCCATCAATAGGAGGAATGGTCAAGGACCACAACACTTGAAGTTCTTCTTATTAGTGTTCTTAATATGGAGGCCCAAGCCCAAAGCCCAATCCCACACTGAGGCCCAAGCGAACACATGAACATTCATCATGCCTCAGAAGATAATAAGAGCAAGGGCACAAGCATTAAATAAATGAGCATCATTGGATGTCTCTAGTTGTAATTTCTTTTGTGTAGTTTTTAGTATAACTTTAAATGGGAGAAGTAGATATTAAATAAGGGGTGCTAATATACAAAACAAAGTCACACACTCCATGTGACATAAAAAAGTAGGTGTGGGTGTAGTTTTTAGGAGGTGCCAAAGTAGAAAAAGGTCACACCTCCCATGTGACTCAAGTTTAGCTCCAAATTTGAATTAGAATTAGGAGGGAATTTTGAATTTGTTTCATTTTCATTTCAGCCCTCTAAAGCTATAAATAGAGGTGCTTGGTCATTGTAAACACAAGTTGAAAGTTGAATTTTGAAGTAAAGAAACTATACTCAATTTTTGAATGTTTGGTGTGAGACTTGTTCTCCTCTTCTTAGTCTCATCTTGTGATGCATTGGGAGCATGCAAGTGGCGACTTACCAACACTTATCTTGGAGCTTTCACCATCCAAGTGGCATGTCCTTTCCCAATCCATGCTTCAACCACATAAGTTCATCTTTCTTCACTTTGCCTTTTCATTCAATCGGTAGTTCTTCCTTAGAATTCAATTTTGTTTGGTTAATTGTGTTCCTCTTTCAATTCTGTTCGGTGAATTGTGTTCTTTGTTAAATTCTGTTTGGTAATCTTGTTCCATGGATGTTCACAAGGAGATAGCACTCTTATTGAGTTTGGTTCATCATTTTGGAAGGCTTTGTCTCCATTGATGATTCCTTAAGCTTCCTTCAATCCATTTCTGTTTTAGCATTCTATTTTGGTGTTTTTAATTTTGTTTTCATTGTTTAGCATTCAATTGTCTTTGATTTGGTGTCTTCTTTCAAATATAATGTTGTGTTCAAAAGTATTAAAGTGTCGATGCTTGATTCAACTCACAACACATTTGGCCCTTTTAGGATGATACCAGCTCCACTGCCTTGCTAGTTAGAGGATCCATCCACAGAGAGGACCCATTGGAAGTCTCCACTGTCTAGCTGGGTGGCTGTCGAGGAGAGCTCTACTACAAAATCGGCATAAACCTGACCCTTGATAAGTCATCTGGGTTCATACTGCACATCAAACTCAGACAGCTCGATGACCCAACGCACCATCTGTTCTGCCATTTTCGGGCTTTTGTATGACCTTGCGAACTGGCAGGTCGAACATCACAATCACTGTGAAGGTCTAGAAGTAGCGGCAGAGCCTCCAAGCTGCGAATACAACGGCTAAGGCCACCTTCTCAATAGCTTGGTAGCGCACCTCGGGCCCTTGCAGTACTTTGCTAAAAAAATACATGGGCCTCTAGATGTGATCCTGCTTCTGTACTATGATCGAGCTAATCGCTCGATCTGTGACTGCGAAGTAGAGACGAAATGGAGTACCTGACAACGTGATATGATTCCAATAACATGATAGAGATATTATATGGACATGTTAGGGATTCAAAAAGAGTTGGAATATGATTAGGCACTTTCTAAGAATTGGATCAATGTTCTTAACATTCAAGAACTCATCAAATCACAAGTAACCAAGCCAAACTCATATAAAACCCATAATATGGCAAATGAACCGATTAAAATAAGCTAGAATGAAAATGAACCGATTAAAACACAAGGAAACTCAACCACAATCACAAGAACAACAACTAGAAGAAACTATCGAACAAAAACACAAAATAAGCAATTTCTACCGATTGAAATGACTAGAAACATCAAAGACATGTTTTAGAGTTTGTTTTAGAATGGAAATGGATGAAGAAGATGAAAAGAACTAGGAAACTTATGTGGTTGTAGCTCTTAGTGATGTGCACGCCACTTGAAGGATGAAAGGCTTCAAGATGAGTGTAGTTGCCGCCACTTGAGAGTCCAAGAATGCACTCAAGATAAGACTAGAGGAGAAGAAGACACAAGTCTCTCTCAATTCACTCACCAATTTGGGAGAGGTTCTCTACTCAAAATATCATTTCTATTATTTCAAGGACTCAAGCCCTCCTTTTATAGGAGAAAGGACCGGTCATGAATTACAAAGAAGCTTACAAGAGAAGCTTTCCAAGGTTGCCTATCTTCCACTTCTAGCGCCTAAAATGGAGAGTGAAGGGGCACCTTCTAGACTCTTCTTAAAACTAACGCCTATAGATGTTTTACACTAGAGGTATCTTTAGGTTTCCCTCTTTAGCACCTTCCTAAACACTACTCTATGTATTTTAAATTTTATACAAAAGAAACTACAAAAAGAGAAAACATTTGAAGTCTACTTCCTAATTCTTTAGTTTTGCTCCTTGTAATCTTTTGAGGTAAAAAGGATGATGAGCTAATATGTCTTTGAGCATCTTCAACTTCAACTTCATTCTCTTCTTCTTCTTGATCTCCATCAGAACGGCTTGCACAGAACAGGTGGGCTAGCCAAGTACTCCTTCAACTTGAGAAACGCCTCTTCGCATTCGCTAGTCCACACGAAACGATTATTCCTTTTTAAGCATTGAAAGTACAAATGCCCCCGGTCCCCTCTAGCTGATAAAAATTGGGACAGGGCGTTCATTCGTCCAGTTAACTACTGTACCTCCTTCACCGGCGTTGGGCTCATCATTGCAAATATCGTCGTGCACTTCTTGGGGTTTGCTTCTATTCCCCACTCAGTGAGGAGAAAGCCCAAGAACTTCCCTGTTTCTACCCTGAACACGCATTTTTCGGGGTTCAACTTCAAATTGTATTTAGCTATGGTGGTAAATAGCTTTTTCAAATCAACATCGTGCTGATTTTTCTCTGTCGAGGTGACGACCATGTCGTCTACATATGCTTGCACATTTTGCCCGATCATGGGAGCGAGGATCCTATCCATCAATCTTTGATAGGTGGGGCCAACATTCTTAAGCCCAAAGGGTATTACCTTATAACAACAGCCACCAAAGCGTCAATACTGGGCAGCGAATATGAATCCTTGGGAAAAGCCTTGTTCAAATCCGTGAAGTCGACGCACATTTTCCACTTCCCATTGGCCTTCTTGACCAACACCATGTTTGCTAACCACTCAAGATATTGGATCTCTCTTATATGGCCAACACTTAGTAGCTTATGGGTCTCTTTCCTGATGATCAGGCGTCTCTCTTCGTTGAATTTCCTTCGCCTTTGTATGACAGGCCTGACCTTCGGGTCCATCTTGAGTCGATGACACAAAAAGTCAGGGTCGATATCGGGCATGTTTTAGGCAGACCATGTAGACCATGCAACTTCATTTTCATGTGCCTCGTCGAGGTCACTACTCCTAACCTGTTCAGGGCAGGCCTGCCCAGAAGAATGTTGTAAGCTGAAGGAGCATTAACGACGAGGTACCTGATATTGATGGTGCGAGATGAGGTGTCCTTTGTGAAAGTTGTCCTCAGTTCCACATGCCTGCTCACCTCTACCTGATCTCCAGCAAAACCAAACAGACAGTCGTCGTATGGTCTCAGCTGGTCTAGCGACAACTGCAACTTGTTGAAGGTTGACCAGAATATCACGTCGGCCGAGCTCCCTTCGTTGATGAGGACTCGTTGCACCCTTCTTCCCACTGTGGCCACCGAGATTACCACCGGATCATTATCGTGTGGGACCACATCCCTTAGGTCAACCTTAGTTAAGCAGAGATCGGGTTCAACCGACTGGTCGGGTTCTCGCGCCTCTACTCCCATAACTTCTCTTGCATACTTCTTTCATTGGGAGGCGGTGCATCCCCCTTTAGAATCCTCCAGAGATCGTGTTGACTTCGCCATGGACAGGCACCTCGTGCCCCTGATCCTCTATTGGCGTTACATCTTTCGAGCCTTCCTGACCTTCCTCCATATACTCTTTCAGGAAGCCATCCCTCAACAGCTCAACCAACTAGTATATAACGGTTATGCAATTCTCCACACTGTGCCCAAAGGCCTTGTGGAACTCGCACTAGGTGCCCTTACTTGGCCCCAAGTTCTTATTAGTCTTTGAGGGGAACCTCAACTTATCAACCACGTTTGGGATGGCGATCAACTCCTTGTAATTCATTTTGAACTTATGCCGAAAAGGGAGGTCGGCCTTTTCTTTCTTCCTGCGCTGCTTCGACGCATAAAGTGCATGCCGAGTTGGCGATCTCTTCTCCATCGCAGCTTCGTGCACTCTCATGGGTTGGGCACGACTGCTCTCCCGCCCAATGCTCCCACGCTTTACCGTTACTGCTTCCTCGGCGTCAATGTGGGCAATAGCTCGTCGTCGGATCTCGCCAAATGTCTTTGCCTGATTCCTTATCAAAGAATCACTGAACGACCCTGACAGAATCCCCCATCCAAAGGCGTGGACTATCAAAGGTTCATCTTTAGTGTGAAGCTTTATCACCAACGCTCCAAAACGGTTCAAGAAATCCTTCAAGGGCTCTCCCTGATACTGCTTCACCCTGAAAAGGTCGAAAGGAACAGGGGGTTGAGCTCGGTTAACGATGAATTGTTCTCTGAACAATGTAAACAACTAATCAAATGAGGTTATGTGGCCATCAGGAAGACCAATAAACCAATCCAGTGTTATGCCAGCGAACGTCCCCATGAACAGTTTGCAATGCATGGTGTTCGCTCCTCCCTAAATCATCATTTGACTATGAAAAGTCGTGAGATGGGCCTCTGGATCTTCGGTACCTGTGAAAGATATCTTAGGCGTGATGAAGTTTGTTGGTATCACGACATTCATGATTGTCTATGAAAACGGCATGGGGCGAGCCCTAACCAGGAGAGGCGAGCTCTACTCTCCTATGGTGCGCTCCTCCAAGCGTTGTAGATCTCTGCGCAGTTGGTCATTCGTCCTGTGTAACTCTTCGTTGCTTGTCCGTGATGCGTCCAGCTCGTCCGTAAATTGGTCTTGTCTAAGAGCCTGTTCGGCTCGAACCTCAACCAAAACCCTTTCTTGATCAGCCTTGGACGCTGCCACTATCTGCTGGAGAGTGTGGACAGTCTCCATGAGTTGTTGAAGGGTGAAGTTGTCACCTCCTTCCTGTCCAGGTGGACCTTGTCAAGTATTCCTCATATCGCCTGATAGCTTGATCACAACTGTAGATGGGACCTGGTTTTATCAGGCCCCACGGTGGTTGCCAAATGTTCTTGCCGGTTGACTATGGAAATAAGTTGTGGCTCCGTCTATCTTGCTGGAAATTTGCTCTTCCTTTGGATACTGGAATGCGGCTTCGTTTGAAACAAATGGGGCCCTACCTGTTTGATATGAGTTGGATTGACAGTTAACAAGATACACAACATTTAAGGAGGCTTAAGGACAATTCAATGGGGGATAATGCCATCCAAATGAAAAGCCAAACTCATATGAACAATGAGTGTCATGTCCTTAACACAAACATATGGCGGAATTGAAAGGAAAACAAGAACAACTTCAAGAACATGAATAGAAACACAATTGAATATTTGTAATTGCTTAAAACTGAACAGAATTGGAAGAAGAAACAATTCTACCGATTGAAATTAGCCAAAGAACACAATGAACTGATTAGAAACTAGAAACAACACATGAACACAAAATAAACGGTGAAAAGATGAAGAACACTTAAAGAACTCTAAACTACCGAATGAAAATAGAAATGGAGATGAAAGGAATGAGACCTAGGTGGTTGAAGACCGATCGAAATGGAATTTGGAGATGATCACGCCACTTGGTGATGGAGTTCCAAGATGAGTGAAGGAATGCCGCCACTTGTAGCTCTCCAAAAGCACACAAGATGAGACTATAGCAAGGAGATCAAATCTCACAAGTTCTCTCTCAAATTGAGTAGAGTTTCTCTTTATCAATTATCCAAATCTCAATTTTACAAGAGCATGGCCCTCTATTTATAGGGTGAGGGTGCTGAATTTGAAAAGGCAAAAACACACACCAAAGATTTCAAAATTGGCGCCAAAAACAAGTCACATGGGAGGTGTGACTTGCATCCCTACTTTGGCACCTCCTAAAACTATGTCTACACCTCCTTTTAATGACATATGGAAAGTGTGACTTACATTTGTAAATTAGCACCCCTAATATCTATAACTACACCCTTCTTGGGTTTGGGCTTTGGGCTTGGGCCTCATCTTTTGAAAAGACTAATAAGAAGAACTTTAGATGTTTTGGCCCTTGTCCATTCCTCCTATTAATAACATCATTTTGATTCTCATCACTATTGATTGCACTTCGACGATCAAGTCAGTACATGCCTTATAGAAACAATAAGTAAGTAGTTTCAGTCTTAGAAATCGTGTTTCCTTTTACCTGGGATCTCAAGTCCCTTTTATAGACTACTTTTAGATTACCTCTTGTAACAACCTTCTCTTATGAGAACCTTATCTCGAGTGAAAGCATGTTTAATGAGAGGAGAGTCTGTTACAATGCGCACAATCTTAGCACGGCTACCACACAAAATCTTACATCCTTGGAGTGCATAAATCTTAACAGCATGGCTACCAGGGTACCAACTCATGTACCAGCATTAGGGGTCCAATATTTCCATCGTAGGCGTACAAGCCTTTAAGTATCATGCATGCAACCTGTTCTCCAAAACCCTAGCTCTCTTGGGCTTAGGATTTATGGAGAACGTTTTACTGGTACTAGACCCGAATGTACTAAATACACCCTTAGGCCTATGAACACTCTTCGGTGACCTGACAAGGCCCTATTCGCGAAAGATTACGTTAAGTATATGAATGAAAGTCAATACACACCTACCTAGGGCCTACTCAGATGGCCCATCCACTCGACCCAACGACCGAGCTGACCTGTTTAACGTAGATGCTGATGTCCAACCACCGAGCGTTGAGCTCTGGTCCAGTACAATAACAAAAAAGTTAGCCAAACCAAAATCGTAGTTTTGTACATAAAAAAAGTGTTATTTCTTAACTAATATGTAGAATAAACGCGTTAATAGAGCTAGAAATATATTTAAATGTAATAGTATGAAATTGTTATATATGTTGTTATTTTTTACCTACAATGAACTAATTACATTAAATAAAATGAAACAATTAAAGAATGTCTCAATCCATATACACAAAAAAGATTGAATGTCTCCAAATAAGAACTCATTACAACTCAACAACATATCATCTCAAAAACATATATAGATGTTATATAGCTTGTAAATTAAATGACTTAAATTATAAAAACCTAACTAGAAACCCAAAACATCATATAATGATACAACAAAAAAAAGGACCAAAATTAGTTGTCTAGAGTACTTAGATTCCTTGGTAGTTTTGCAGCACATAGAAAACACTACACTTCAATCTACTATTGTGTTCCAAATGCACCATAGCAAATACATAGTTACAAAAGTACAACAGCTGAAGGCCCAAAAGTGCTGGCAACATCTGGCAACCAAAACACAGGAAACACTACACTTCAATCAAGTCACTTGAATGAACTATAAAAAGCTTTAACCATTACACTGATATCATATTATTAATATTTATTAGTATGATTATCGATATTAATATTATTATTATACTTATTAGTATTATTATCAATATTATTATTATTATACTTATTAATATGATTATCAATATTAATATAATAATATAAATATTATTAATATTTATTATAAACAATATTATTGATATTAACAATAAATATTATTAATATTATAAATATTATTAATATTATAAATAGTATTAATACCATTAATATTATTAATAGTATAAATATTATTAATATTATAAATACTATTCATATTATTATTATTAATAATATTATTATTATTATTAATATTAATAAAAATAGGAATAGCGGTAACAGTATTAATTTTTTATATAAAAGCTTTCATGTTATCACTATGCAATTTGACAACCCAACAAGGCGGACACCTCAAGAAAAAACAAAAATCTACCACAACATAAAAAAAATATTATGAAAAAAAAAAAAAAAAATCCAAAAAAGAAATATAGGGGACTAGACCAAAACCCATATGTTAACGAAATACTAGATGGAAGCTTATTATACCAATGAAATGATTCTTTATGAATAAATGCTAAATTAGCCAACTTATCAGCACACGCATTCCCTTCATGAAAAATATGAGTAACCCTAAACCTGATTTTCCCACAGTAATTAAGACAAGTATTCCATCAATTACGAAGCATCCACAGAACATTAGTCCTAATAGTAAACGTAGCACAAACCAAGATAGAATCACATTCAAGCTAGACATTAGTAAGCCCCATCTTTTGAGCTTCCTCCTTAACATGTATAACTCCATAAAATTCAGCAACCATAGTAGTCTGAACTTCAAGAAACGTAGAGAAAGCAGTAATAAACTCCTTCGTACTCTCACGGAAAATACTTGCACAAGTAGCAAGAGTAGGATATCCCCTAGGAGCCCCATTAATGTTAAATTTAACCCAGCTTGGTGAAGGAAACTCCCATCTAATAGGAAGAGGACAAAGAACTTTACTAGTACGATACCAAAAAGCCTAATCACGTTGAAATCCAACATATCATTCTTCATTGAAGCTTTAAACAAATTTTCCACTAGACAAATTAAATCTTTAATTGCCGAAATAGCACTAGAAACATAAATCTTATCCTAAAATCTAGCATAATTCCTTATATGCCATATCATTCAAATATGAAAATTTATCACAACAAGCTTAATCAATTTAACTAAAGGACTACCATCATTCCGAATAAAAGAAAGAAGATCATCCTTATTAGAAAGATGAGAAGTAAGAAAAATCTGTCGAACCCAACTCCAAATTTGCAAAGCATTAGAATATTCAAAGAATAAATACTGAATAGATTCCTCATGCTTTTCACAAAGCGTACGTATAGAACATAATGCAGACCTTTATTCTGAATATGTTAATCTGTAGGAAGCCGCCCAAGAAAAACTTTCCATAGTACTAGAGTTTTGGAAGGCAGAATAGATGAAGACCAAATGAGTTTACCCCAACCACAGGGAATTCCTGGTTCTAAGAAAAAATTCCTAGCCGATTTAAGAGTGAAACGAACAGACTCATCTAGAATCAAATTAGGAATATCATGTTCCTCCCTAACCATGATATGATTAAAAAATGAGGCATTTGTTGTAAAGATAAGGGAATATTCCAATCACAACCTGTTCAAAACTAAGAGACTATATCCGGAATGCTAACACCATCAGATAATCCTGCAATATTTGCTAAAGAAGTAATAGAACACAATTTATCATTCCAGAAATTAATAAAAGTACCTGTACCAACAGTCCGAGAAGTATGACCAAGTATAGTAGAATAAAACTGCTTAATTTCAGGCCAAAAAGATGAGGATCTATAAACCATTCGAAACTTGTATTTTGATTTATTATTATTATTATTATTACTAATATTATTAATACTATTCATATTATCAATATGATTAATACTATTAATATTATTAATGCCATTAATATTATTAATGCCATTAATATTATTATTATTATTATTATTATTATTATTATTATAAATATTATGAATATTATTAATATTATGAATATTATTATATTAATATTATTAATTTTATAATGTTAATACTATGCATACCTACCAACTCTAGTTCGTAGATAATATCTAGCAACTTCAGTTCATAGGTAATACCCACTAACTCTAGGAAATATCACCAATTTTTGTGTGTAGATATTACCTACCAACAGGTAATACTCACCAACTTGAGTTCGTGGCCAACTTGACGTAAGTAATTTTGCATACCTTTCTTTAATTTTTTATTATTCTTTTTATTTGTTCTTATTGTTTACAATTATTATTCACTATTACTATTTTTGAATATTAGTTATGATTATTATTTATATTATAATAATATTTTTAATATTATGTATATAATTACTATGATTAATATTATTAATATTATTAATATTATTAATATTATTAATATTATTAATATTATTAATATTATTAATATTATTAATATTATTAATATTATTAATATTATTAATATTATTATGATTACTTATATTCTTAATATTGTTAATAAAAATATTTATTTTAATAATAATATTGAATTTACTTATGGATATAGATTTGTAAGTAAAATTTGTGGATAATTTAAAATATACCTATAGATAGAGATTCGTGAGTAATAATCTGTAGGTAATGAAAGAGGTTTGTGGAAAAAGATGTTGGAATCGGAGTACGGAGGATGGAGAAAACAGGAATCAAAGGATAATGATATAAATGTCTTTTCTGATTAGAAATTGCTCTCCTTTAAATTTTTGTAAACTTTTCCACTTTTATTATGTGAAAGACAATATAAAAATAAATTTGTTAAAAAGTTTGCCAAGTATTGATCATAGAATATAATAAAACTTCAATATTCAATGTATTATTATTATTTTGGTATTATTGCAGACTGAATCTATTATCTGGTTGGATGAATTATTAGTTTTTGATCTCTAGCTGACTTATTTTATTTTGATTATATTTTTTTATATTTAACATGTTTTAATTAATTCTTTTAATATGATTTTGATCAAAAATTTAAGATTGTAATTAAAAGTAAGTTCTTAGAAATACTTAAATAAAAAATGGCATTGTAATGTCATTAGCAAATAACACTTTTATAAAATAATAATATAAAAAGAAAAAAATATCAGTTGTCAATTTCGTAATGGGATATGATTATCTAGTACTAATATGTGCGCTTATTGAACTTATACAGCGACTATCAAAAAGTTAGGAGCAGATTCGACACATGAATTCCCGGTTTCAATCATTTCACAATCTTATGATTCAATATCTACCGGTTGTAGTAGTAGCGACTGCATAACATATTTTCCAACAGCCAAATACTCAATAACAACAAAATTAGATGAAAGATAATGATATGCAACATGAATGACAGTAATCATGATCAGTAACACAATTCACCTACTGAAGATTATAATAATAATTAGTTTGTTAAAAACTTTTTAATGACTTGAATTTATTTTTATTAGATGTTTTCTTTGATTTGAATGGATTACATTTGGATATTTTGAACATTTGGAAATAGTATTTTATCATGCTTTTGAATATACGTCCAGGTTTCAATGTTGATGAATATATGTTCAAGTCTGACTGGTTTTCAATTTATCTAGATCTGAAAAAAAAAATCAATATCTCCAGGTTTGAAAAAAAATACATTACATACAAAATCATTTGTACATAATTTCACCACACAATAACATATGGATTTTTCAGTATGTAATACAATAGTAATTAAATACGGATATTTCTGTATGTAACTGTCTAATGAAATTATATATGAAAATATTTGTATGTAAATCTAACAGATAATTACATACGAATTTGACATTCGTATGTACTTACATACAGATTTTGAATTCGTATGTAATAGCTACATACAACAATTTTACATACAGATTTTTTTTTCTATGTAATCCATATGTAACTATGTTTTACATATGAATTTGGTCTATTACATACAAATTAGTGTTGTATGTAATTCCAATTTTTCTTTTAGTGTTAGTTCAATTGAGACGAGAAAATTTATTATTATATTTGTTTTTGTGATTAGGTTTTTTCTCGTACCATTTTGCCGCTGGTTTGTCTTCTACCATGTTTTCCTTAGCAGACAAGGCTTTGGCCCTTGTAGCAACACACTCCTTTTGTTTGTGTCTTCACTGATGATTCAGGTGATCAGATCGGGCATAAACATTTGTTTGTGTCTATATTTCAATTGTTGCTTGTAGTCAGTCCAAGATTGTAGAAGATTTTCTATCAGTAGTTCCAACATGAATTCATCAGGCAAGATTATGCCCTCTGCTTTGATATCTTCAAGTAACTGGTGGTATTCGTTTATCTGAATTTTGATGTCCTTGCCTTCAATCATATTCCAGCGATTGGTTTTACCAATGCTCTTCAACAAGTTGAGTATTTTGATGTGATGAAAGACCTTTTGCAAGGGACAACTCGTGCCAGTTAAAGATATTTCGGATGATATGATGAAGATGATGAAGGCAACCCTACCGAGAATAACGAAAACTGTGAAGACAATGAGCCTGTCGAAATTGATAAGTCTTGTATTTTTTTTTTTAATTTTGCAATCTAGTGTATCTTTTGGTAGATCGTTTAATACACTGATGTTTTTATGAACGCTCTTGATTTATCTTTTATGCAATCTCTTATTTAGGAGTAGTTTATTTTAAAGCTCTTTAATAATAATTCAACTTTAGTGAGTATTTTGTTTTAAAATGAAGTTTATTGAACTGAGAATAACTTAATCACTAGGTAAGCTTTTATTTATTGCAAACTTATCATAAAAACTCTAAACCGAAGTTTAGTACTCGACAGGGATTCATCTTGACATGAAAACTTCCTTAGTGGACTAGAATTTTAGCATTTGGCAGGGATTCACTTAACGTGAAAACGTCCTTAACTGAGAAGATTTCTTGTATTCAGTAGGGATTCACTTAAGTGTGAAAACTTCCTTAACCGAGAGAAAATTTTATTTCTCGAGATAACTATTATTTCTTGAGACTTGCAAAGAAATATTTCATTGATTAACTTTGTACAATAAACTTTCAAGTAAAGTAATGTTTCTAATGACTAGCATTCGAAATACGTTGTATTTGCTTTTCGCTCAGTTACTCAAGTCAGTATGCTCCATTTCCCAAGTTTTCAGTAACTCCAAATGGTCTTTCCCAATTGGATACGAATTTACCACGTGTTGTATCCTTTCGGGCTTCTGTCCTTATTCTTCATAGTAACATATTTTTATTAAAAGCTCTCGATGCAACATTAGCATTATATATCCTAGTTGTCCTACTTTTAAATGCTTCCTCCCTTATCCTTTCTTTAGCTCTCAACTCCTTGAGTAAGTCAAGCTCAGTCTTAAGACATTCTTCATTCACTTTTAAATCTCAAAGTTGGTGACGGATTTTCGGTTGTCCAATTTCTACCAGTATCATGGCATCCATCCCATACGTAAGGTTAAAAGGTGTTTCACCAGTTGTTGTCTGAGATGTGCATCTATAGACCCGTAACATTTTCGACAAGTTGTTCGCCCATTGTCCTTTCGAACTTCCTATATGTATCTTCAATTGTATTAATATCGCTTTGTTGGCAGATTTTACTTTCCACTTCCCAATTTCTTTATGGATGCTGATAAGTGCCTAATTTCCATAATATTTCGTATTAAAATATGTACACTTATGAGTATTAATTTCTAATTTACATAAAATAATCCCTAATTTTTGAGTTTATACCTTTTTACATTTTTTATGATCTTTAATTGAATAAGAGCATTTTATTCCCAAAATTGGTGTTAATTGAAGTTTTCTAGGGAAGAATAAAGATTTGGACTAAAGAAGAATGATATATGCTAAAAGGAGAAAGCTAGAAGGCCTAGAACGCACAAAAGAGAGAGAAAATTCCAACTTAACAGCGAGAATGCGTCAGATTAATTTTCCTAATTTGATGTTTTAATGAAAAAGCCCAAAGCACAACACAAGAAGTCACCTAACCCTAGAAAATAGGTTAAATAGAGGGTTATAGGCACAACCCTAAGGTGTCAGATTGAGAGGTAAACACCATTGAGTGAATTGTAACCAATTGGGAGAACAGAAGGTGTTAAAAGTATGCATGGCTAATTTTACGCTTTGTGATGTGAGTTGATTTTAAGAGTTTTCATTTAGGTGACACTTTACTTTTAGGATTGAGATTTTTAAGCATTTATGAGTGAAAACCTTAGGAAAATTCCCACTAGACATTAATTTAACCAAGTGGTTAAGTAGATGTGAAGGTGCATTTCTCAAAGGCAAAAGAAAAAGACAATGATAAGATGAAATGATGCCAAAGTAGGTGCGGAATTAAGCATGGAAAGCAAGAATAAAGGGCAATAGTCGAATAGACATATGAACACCAAACAAGAACATATTATGATAGTAAAATGGAATTACAATGGAAGGAAAAGATGAAGGAATAAGGAAGCTTATGAGAATGGATTTGAGAATGGTAGCACGCCACTTGGAGGATGAATTTACTCCAAGATAAGTGTTGGGAAGCCGCCACTTGAGATCTCTCAAAACTTACAAGATAAGACTAAAGACTAAGAGGAATAAGCCTCACTAATCATCACACACAAAGTTGTGCAGAGTAAATTTTCTTATATTAAATTCAACTTGTTAAATACAAAGGGGGAGGTCTCCTATTTATAAGAGGAGGAGCCTTGGAGAACAAGTAGTGAGGGTAGGAAAGGAAGAGTAAAAGTGGTGCGGCCTAGGTCATTGACTGTGGCATAAGTTTCGACTTCCTATGAGTAGGGAATCTATCCTTCCTCAAGGGGAGCCAAACCCAATCCCCGGGTTCAAAGATCAATGCCTTGCACCCTTTGTTGGTATGCTCAACATACTTGCCTACCTTCCTTTCAATTTGTAGCTTGATGTGGTGGTGCAAGTCTTTAATAAAAGAAGCTTTTTCAAAACCATCTTTGCACAACACCTTATCAAGTATAGGAATAGGAAGGAGGTTAAGGGGTATGAGGGGATTGAACCCATACACAACCTCAAAACGGGTGTGGGAGGTAGTAGAATTTACTACTCTATTATAGGCAAACTCAATATGAGGTAGTAAATTTTCCCACACCCTTGGGTTCCCAGAAATAAGGCACCTCAACATTTGACCCAAAGTTCTATTAACCACTTTTGTTTGACCATCAGTTTGGGGATGGCAAGTAGTAGAAAAAAAGAGTCTAGTTCCATATTTTCCCCACAACGTCCTCCAGAAGTGACTTAAGAACTTCGAATCTCTGTCTGATACATTACTTCTATGAAGCCCATGCAAACGAACGACTTCCTTGAAGAAGAGATTTGCAATAAAACAAGCATCATCTACTTTGTGGCATGAAATAAAGTGAGCCATTTTAGAAAATCAGTTCATTACCACAAAGATAGAATCCATACCCTTGGATGTCTTGGGAAGACCTAAAATAAAATCCATGGAGATGTCTACCCAAGGCATAGTCGGGATGGGAAGAGGGGTATATAAGCCATGGGGTTGCAGTTTAGACTTAGCCTTCCTACATGCTATGCATTTGCCACAGAAGAGATGTATGGGTTTGCATATGTGGGGCCAAAAGAAATGCTCATGCAATGTGTCTAAAGTCTTAGCTACCCCAAAGTGTCCCATAAGACCATCCTCATGTGCCTCTCTAACAAGAGATTGTCGTAAAGACCCTTGGGAAACACAAAGTCTTTTCCCTTTGAAAAGGAAACCATCATGTATGAAAAAGTCTTTGTGTCCTCCTTTTGAGCACTCTTGATAGATGAGAGAGAAATCAAGGTCATCTTTATAGATTTCCTTTAT
>Ga0123342_1003880_pt1 | contig 23496 bp, 17 predicted proteins | sample Turbeawhitnodule_FD_89960 | JGI IMG/M metagenome (GOLD analysis project Ga0123342, IMG submission 89960) | Root nodule microbial communities of legume samples collected from Mexico - Turtle bean Mexico white nodule | ecosystem: Host-associated > Plants > Roots > Nodule | place: Mexico: Nepantla... | reverse complement strand
TATATTTCTGAGTCATGTTTTAATAACTTATGATACACTTGTCAGGGGATACACAGCACCTGAGTATGCAATACATGGTCAATTATCCGAGAAGGCTGATACCTACAGTTATGGTATTGTAGTCCTAGAAATCATTAGTGGTCAAAAGAGTACTGATGTGAAGGGTGACGAGGATGGTCATGAATACCTACTTCAACGAGTAAGCAAGTTGTTATAAGTAGAACTAGGAACTGTTGGTTTTGTCGACACATTATAGTGTTTGAATGAGACATTTGATTTTCATTTAACAGACATGGAAACTGTATGAGAGAGGCATGCACTTCGAGCTGATGGACAAGGCCATAGAGCCTAATGAGTATGAAGCAGAGGATGTTAAGAAGATTATAGAAATTGCACTGTTGTGCACTCAGGCATCAGCTGCAACGAGGCCAACAATGTCTGAAATAGTAGTGCTACTCAAAAGCAAGAGCTTAGTGGAGCACCTGCGACCGACTATGCCTGTGTTTGTTGAAACGAATATGAAGACTCGGGAAAGCAAGTCTAGCTCAACCAGTGGCTCTTCATCTAATGCCACTGCCTCCATTTCTGTTCTATCAGCACGATGACTATGGAACCAATGCAGGAAAGGATCTTGACAAACTGAACCAGTAATAAAGTAGACAACGATTGCTTTCATTCCAGTTGTTTATCAATAGCTCAAGGTAGAAAAAGTGTGATGTTAATTAGGGACTACTGTGCTGTTGATTTATAAGTAGAGTGTAAAATTGAGGATAAAAATTAAGAATGCGTGGAGAAATTATTGTACGGTCTGAAACCATCATATCATATGCAATACCAATGAAATTATAACATGTTATATACAAGTGACAATGTAACGATGATATAGTGATTAATATTATATATACTTATAATTTTGGACCAGTAAATCATTATTTGCTTATATTAATGTAACAGATAAAGATAACTCTCAGCTAAGTTTAAAATTTTAAAAAATCATTACAAACTAGATAAAAGGTAAAACTATTATACTCTAACAATTAATTATTTGTGTATGATTAGAGTGGTATTTTGTTTTAAGATATGTATGTTAGAGAATTAATGTTCACGGTGAATTAATATAAAAAATGATTTATGAAAGTATTTTATATGAATTAAGATATATCAAGACTACGTATCATCGAAGAGACCGACTAGTGATAATTGGGAAAAATAATAATTTCAGAAAAAAATTGCAACTAGTTGAACTTGGCTAGTAAAATCCTTACGTACATAGACATCCACAGGTAATCCTCTATTTTGAAATTTACTTTACTACACCAAAAGCAGCAAAATATTAAATTTGGTGTAGTAAAATGCATAATGATTTACTTTTATGAACCAATAATGATTTCCTGGTCTAAACAAATACTGCATAATAGTTTTATTTTAGAGGAACGGAAACTCATACTAGCCACCACCAAATGCTCAAAGTAACAAGTGCATGATGCACTTGCACATTATAGGTCCTTCAAATACAGTACAGTAAAACGCATCCATATATTTATAATATTTGATACAAAATGCTTACAGAAACTGCCAAGCTTTTTTCACTGGTAATTAATCACATCACAAAGTGCAGCTAGAAAGATACTTGAATACCAAGAAGTGTGATCAACTGAGAAATGAACTCAGGGTGCCCTGGCCATGCAGCTCCGGTAACCAGATTTCCATCAGTGAAGCAGCGGCTTATAGGGTCCGGCTCCAGCCATGTTGCTCCTGACAAAACCACATTAAGCTTCACAGCCGGATAAGCAGTACATTTCCTTCCCTGTACAGTAAAAATGTATGTCAGCATAGAACTAAGAATTCATGCTACCATCCATTGCATATCACTCAATTATCACAAAAGCAATGGCAAAAAATAGTAGTTCTAGATTTTGAATTTCTGCTGCAATAGATGATAACATGAAATAAGGGAATGACAAAAATATCCTCGATTTTATATTCATAATATTCAATGATTGTCAGTATGTGTTTTACTACCTACTTTCACCAATAGATTATGTGTAGGAAATTAAAAAAAAAAAGTAACAAAACAAGACAACATTGTATATACAAGATCTCATAATTAATCATAGCATCAAGTTAATAATAGAATTCAATAATTCATCAGGCATTTCAAGAGGTAGCAGAATTAATAAAACAAGACGAAGTATTATAAGCTATAATTCTAGAAAATGAGGATGCTCCCATGACCAAAGATTTGATCAATTCATAATAGATGGACAATTGGAAATGATCAACAAAAGAAGCAATTTACAGAGTCTTGGTTAACATATGTCCAGTTCCACGTGTATTTAATTTCTCTAAGATTAATTCTTTATGTTACCATTCCTTCTGCTCCTTGATGGGTGATAGGGGCAAAGAAAGAGAAATATCGGTTGAACATAACTTAGGATTACAATCCAATTATTCAAGCAAGCAAGAAAAACAAGGTATACAAAAGCTAGAAGACTGCCTAAGTGAGATAGAATTAAGATAAGAATAAATTTGAGTAGCAAAAGTATGCTAGCACATGAACACAAAATACACCAGGAGATGAAGTCTCACAGAAGCTGATTGCATGAATTTCATTATCTGTAAGTCTGCAAAGCAAATCACTGCAACATTTTTTACTTTAGGCAATGCTAAAATAGACCACGCGTATAAAAGTGTTGTCTAAACATAGTACTGGCCACGGTTTTAGAAATGAGGCTTAAAAGGTATAAGAGACCACGGGTGTAAATATGTTGATACTTTAAGCCGCTAAAATAGACCACGCGTATAAAAGTGTCGCTAAAATAAACCACGCGTATAAAAGTGTTGTCTAAACATAGTAATGGCCACGGTTTTAGAAATGAGGCTTAAAAGGTATAAGAGACCACGGGTGTAAATATGTTGATACTTTAAGCCACGGGGATAAAACCGTTGATACTTTAAGCAATATTTTGCATGTGGCTTTATTATGAGTTAAAAAACTTGAAATAAAATATATCCCATTTTGCGGGAAACATTTTCTTCTTCCCTCTCTTTTTAAAATCGCACAATAATATATACCTTTAGAACACCAGCTGCAGATAAAATCTGTTGGCCATGACAGATAGATGCCACTGGCTTCTTGTTTTCAAAGAAATGCTTCACCATGGCAATGACTGACTCATTCAAAGCCAAATACTCAGGTGCTCGACCTCCAGGGATGACAAGAGCATCATAGCTCGAAGGATCCACATTACCAAAGGTTGCTGTTAAAGGAAATGCATGTCCTGGCTTCTCACTGTAAGTTTGATCTCCTTCAAAATCATGAATAGCAGTTGGGCAAGTGTCACCAGCCTTCTTTGAGGGGCAAACTGCATCAACATGGCATCCTAAAGCCTGAAGGGACTGAAAAGGAACCTTGACCTCATAATCTTCCATGTAATCCTGCAAAAGTTGGTAACACTCATCTTCATCAATTAAAAGAAACAAAGATGAAAAAATCATTGAGTACACTAGGTGCAATAACTGAGGCAAATGACGGCCTACAGAATTTAGGTGGAATTACACAATGGTGTAAGATGATACTCTTACTCCATGTGTGGCTAAGGATCTCTCAAACAAAAAGTAGATAGTCTCAGCTCTATGCCTGAAAATTCTACTCCTACAATTCGTCATGCCAAGAGAAGTAAGGCAAGCCCATGATTATCAGCTTAAGCAACATGAGAAAAATTTGAACATACCCCACAAATAAAGAGGACTTTTCTATCAGGGCCGCTTATTGTGCCTCCTAATGCCTTCACAAAATGGTGAATAAGTTCAGGGTGCCCATCATAAGTAGCTGCAGTAATGAGATTACCATCCACCACTGTTGTTGCCATGGTCTCAGGTTCAACCCAATGAGCACCAGCAGCAATCAGTACTGGTTTAACAGGAGGAAAAGCTGTGCACTTGCGACCTTTAACCACTCCAGAAGCAGCAGCCAGAATCAATTGTCCATGACAAATGCTAGCAATTTGTTTTCCCAGACTGACAAATTTGGTCACCAGCTCTACAACACTAGGAATATGAGCAAGATACTCTGGAGCCCTCCCACCCGGCAACAACAAACCATCATAGCTTGCAGCATTAACTTCATCAAACGTTGCATTGAGTGCAAAATTGTGACCAACTGTCTCAGTATAGGTCTGAAAGCAGCCAAAAGGCATCAACCAAAATTAAAACTTCCCCATACCAATTAAAGAAGTTTACAAAAGTTACTATTTTTGGAACTAAAATTCTGGGAATTGATTAATTGGGAGTCGTTTAGCTTAAGGAAACATTTGTTGTTTTCACTCTTAAATATTAAATACAAAAAATGACAACTTATTTTTCTGTTTCCTATTTTCAACACTTTGTCGGAGAGAAATTTTATCCATTTCATTTTCTTTTGTAATTAAAAGTGAAAATAGAAAACACAATCCCCATACTAAACTGTCCAAAGAGTTTTTTTTTTTTTTTCTCTAAACCTATACAATTATATTAGATTTTACTTTAAGTTGAAGAGAAACATACTTTGTTTTATTATGAGAAATGAAAACTATAAATATAGATAATTGTAAATCATGTTTAAACAATTCAGGTTAAATAAAAACAGTATTTTTTTAGTATTCTTGACCATCCATGTCCAGTTATACATGACCCATTTATATTTTTTATTTCAGACCACATCAAAAAGTTAAAGCCCTATCCGTTCATAAAAGAATTACAAATCAAGTCAAGCCTTATATTTTTTGCAAATAAATTCAAACCTTATTTTTCGCAAGTAAATTAAAGGCTTACTTAAGATTTAACTACATATGAATTTGCATATTTTTTTAAATGTGTCTTTATTAAAAATTGTCCTTCAATTAAGTGTTCAAATTTTATTTATTTATTTAATTATCTTGCTCATTTGATTTTTATGATCAACAAGAGTAATCATTACTTATGTTTTCTGGTCTTTTAACTTATTAATCAATTCGCTCATCCCCTCTTTAATCTCCTCCAAGCCGATTTCTTCGTTCATCTGAGGAAGATAGCAGAAGTGTGGGAGGAGATTGAAGAAGAAAAACGCGAAGGAAGACAAAAATAAGTGTCATATCTTCAGCTAACAGCAAATTCAAACCGCAGAGTAATTAGAGGAAAATAAAAAATGTTTTAGACGAAAATATTTAATAAAAACTTGATTAGCCTAAATTAAATTACACAATTGAATAATTGGAAGTTGGAAATAGTATGTAAGGAAGAGAAGAAGATGACAGAGACCTGAGCACCGGAAAGTACATGGACGGCGGTGCGACAGACATCGTTGGCCTTCTTTCCGGGACAGACGGCGTCGACGGCAACACCGAATGCTTGCAACGCCTGAAAGGGAACCATGGCCTGCAAGAACACGAAATGAATTATTGATACGAAAGGATTGAAAAGAGTGTAATCACACTTCACAGTGAAGAGTGAATGAAGAAATGTTACTTCGTAGTCTTCCATGAAGTCCCCGCAGAGGAGAAGAACCCTTTTAGAAGCCATGATGGGTAGCTGCTACTAACAGTTTCGCAGAGAATGAGTGAGAATGAGAGGATTATTGAATTTACAGAGAAAGACAAAGGAAGATGATGAGATTATGCGGCATTCGTGTCACTATCCTTTCGTCCCACCTCTCGTATGATTTACCAAAATGAGTTTTTCATTTTAAAACATTTCTTTAGTTCTTTTTAGTAAATACTACTTTATTCCACGTTATTATTACTATCAAATTAATTAATTAATTAATTAACTAAGAGAATCTCCCAAATAATATTATCTTCATTTTAATTACTACTTCGTTCCACCTTATTAGCATTACTATGTAATTAATTAATTAAGAGAATCTCCGAAATAAGATTGTCTCCGGTAATTAATTAAGAGATCTCCGAAGATTGTCTCCGGTAATTAATTAAGAGAATATTAGGGACTAATTTATTGGGTCATTAATTAATTATTGATAGTGTTAATTGTATTTTTACCTTTAAAGCTTAGTTTTGTCATTAATTTTGTTTTCAATTAATTTTTTTTCTTAAAAATTGCCATAAAAAGGAATTTAGAAAAAAAATCTCTACACCATCACTGTTACTGCCAGTGCCGATCTATTAAAAAAAACCTACTTCGGTTTGTACATTTAAATTTATTTCTTAAATAAATCAAGAAGGTGGACGTGCCGGAGTGGTTATCGGGCATGACTAGAAATCATGTGGGCTTTGTTCGCGCAGGTTCGAATCCTGCCGTCCACGTTTTTACTTTCCTAATGATTTTTTATTTATTTAAATTCTCTGGTAGATTTTGCAAAGTTGTGTTGGTTCCAAACGACGTCGTTGAAACCTTCTTCTTCTACAAACCAAAACCCTCAAATAACAGAGCGATAGGGTTTTCCTATCCCCAGCAACAATGGAGGTAGCGAACGCGCGGAACCCCGCCACCAAGCGAAAATTCGAAGACGCCGTTTCTAACGGCGTTGCCACTGATGTGGATCTCTCCCTCCTCGAAGCCATTGAGAAATCGCAGAACGCCATCGAAGTCCTCGACCTCCGAACCCTAAAAAAGCACGTCCTTTCCTTCGAACGTCGCCTGAAGGACAACATCGAAGCGCGCCTGAAGTACCCTAACCAACCAGACCGCTTCGCCGATTCCGAAGTCGAACTCCACGACGAGCTCCAGAAGCTCAAGGTCCTCGCTGGTGCGCCAGAGCTCTACCCGGACCTCGTCGGCCTTAATGTGATTCCGTCAATCGTCGACCTCCTCAACCACGACAACACCGATATCGCCATCGATGTTGTTCAATTGCTGCAGGACCTCACCGATGAGGACGTTCTGGACGACAACGATGATTCTGCTAGGGTTTTGGTCGACGCACTGGTTGATAACAGCGCGCTCGAGCTTCTGGTTCAGAATCTTCATAGATTGAATGATTCTGACCCCGATGAAACTGCCGCCGTGTATGGAACCCTTGCGACAGTGGAGAATTTGATTGAGGTGAAGCCAGCGGTGGCGGAGTTAGTTTGCGAGAAGACGAAGTTGTTGAAGTGGCTTCTCGGGAAGATCAAGGTGAGGGAATTTGACAGCAATAAGCAGTATGCTTCGGAGATTTTGGCGATTTTGCTGCAGAGTAGTACGGTGAATCAGAAGAAGCTGGGGCAGATGAATGGGGTTGATGTGGTTCTTCAGGCTGTGGCCATGTATAAGTCTAAGGATCCTAAAAGTTCTGATGAGGAGGAGATGTTGGAGAATTTGTTTGATTGCTTGTGTTGTTTGTTGATGCCATTAGAGAATAAGGAGAGGTTTGTGAAGGCTGAAGGGGTGGAGTTGATGATAATTATTATGAAGCAGAAGAAGTTGGCTTATGGGTCGGCTATTAGGGCGCTTGATTTTGCCATGACTAAGTACCCGCCGGCGTGTGAACGTTTTGTGGATGTTTTGGGGTTGAAGACCGCCTTTGCAGCTTTCATGGGTAAGGCAAGTGCTACTACAACTTAACTCTGTCTCCCCTTGGCAGAAGTTTAAGCTTGTTTTTTAAATGCTGGTATTGGTGTCTGTGATGGTTTATGTTGTTTACTTTTAATTTGTTTGATAGTGTTTTGTGAATTTGCCTTTTCGTCTTCTGATTTTGTAGACGTGTTGTAAATGGATTATTTTAAAGAAGTTGTTTGTTTTGATGCACAGATTCCTGTAAGTAAGAAGAACAAGAAGGAAAGGTACCAAGAGGATATGGAGGAGCGCCTTGTGTCACTGATTGCGTCATTATTTGGTAAGCAGGCAAGTGAACTTTTATGTGAGTTCGGACTTAGTTAGGATGTCTGTATTGGCTAGTGAATGACAATTCCAGACTGTATGCGAAATTAGTCTTGTTTGAAATTTATTGTGGTCAAATTGCAATTCGTCTGCAAATACTCAGTCAGGGCGTCTTGCATTTGACTGGGAGTGATGAAACTTGAACACGAAGGGTTTGTCTTTATTTTTTTCTTTAAAGGGGTTACTGAAAATTTTGTTTTTTAATGCCTGGTTGTTGTTTGTGAAGGTGCCTTTACATGCCTTTATGGATGTCTATTCATGTTAATATGTATCTATGAAAATGACAACAATTTTTTTAATTGTTCGGAGTGACATAGGTGCATCCAATAATGAGATTGAAATATGCATTTCAGTGAGACATGAATGTGTGTGCCATTGTTATCAGTATCTTGCAATTCACAATATGATTCACTTGATACAGTACATTTGTGTGATATGATTTTGAGTGACTAGCAAAGTGAATAGGATGCTAACTTATTTTGACACTTGAATGACGCCATGAATTGCAGGTTGGTGCTTCATCTGGCTTTGAAAATCCTAGACTTCTATATACATTTTTTTTTTCAAAATATTAGCTGGAAGAAAGGGAGTTGGCCTGTTCTTTCCCTCCAATCTAACATAGGGTAGCCCATTCTTCATGTGCATCTCTTTTGCCTATTTCTTGTTCTCTTCTGTGCCTCTCCCTCACTGTGCTGTGTTTCTCATTCCAACTACTGCAGGTTCTGGTCATTGTCTGCCACTAACACGTGTTCCTCTTTCTGCATTATATATATGCATTGACTTTTAACATGCTTCTTCATGTTAAATTGTTCCTAGAGTTGTCTTTCGTTTATTGATCATGAATTTGTGCTTTCATTTTCAATGTTAGTTGTGTATGCTATTTTATTATTCTTATTTATCATGAACCTTAGATTCATGAGACAGTTTGATCCGCAGCTCGAAAAATAGGCTTTCCAATTAATTATTTGAATCTTGATTAAATTATCATGTTGTATATTTATACCATTTCTGATATTAAACTTTAGTGCTCTGTATTTTTGCCAGGTGGAATCTTGAGGGGTTCTAGGAGAGAAAGATTATTAAGTAAATTTGTCGAAAATGAGTGTGAGAAGATAGACAGACTAATGGAACTATACATCAGGTAGGTTGGACTCATTATACGGTTTGTGAATTTCATGATTATTGAGCTGTGAGAATGTTAATAGTCCCTGGTTAAGGAATTAAACATAGAGTTTTTAAAGGAAAGCGTTGTATTTAATATTGCCAAAGCACCTCTACTATAATTTCCAATAAAGAAATACTTACATTTATTGATTCATTGACCAATACACTTGGCGTATTTATTTGCTGGATCCAATGAACTTATTCTCTTTTCTCCAAGGTTAAAGTTAGTCTACATCTTTTCCTGTATATTGTAAAATTTGTGATGGGTAGTAAGCTCTTATTTTAGAGCTCATATTCTCACTTAACAAATGGATTTATCCATTTTATCCTAACCAGGTATTCAGATAGAGTCAAAGCAGAAACTGAAAGGTTGAATCAAATTGAGTTTGATGACTTGGAGGTATTTTATTTATTCTGCTGCTTCGACATGTCATACTGAAATGCCCTTTTTTTAGCTCAATCTAATATTTCTGTATTTTATAGATGGATGAAGATGAAATATACAATCGCAAACTAGAATCTGGACTTTACACTCTTCAGGTAATATATTATATTTAATACATTAGTTGGTGCTAAGAAATGACATACAGGGTTTGTTTTTACTGTTTCAAGGACTCATCCATAATCACTTCAAAACAATAGATGTCATTTATGATTTCTTAGGAAACATTTGTTCTTTATACATAATGTATTGCCAACTCGGTTTTACAAATGTTTTGTTTCTTTCTATTTCAAACTGCATTTAGGAGCTGATAAAAGAAATTGTATTTAGGAAGAACTTTAGTGAACAACAGTAGCTCTTATACTAGCATCATCTAAGTAGATACCATTTCTGCAGCACGTTTTATGTACTGACAATTTTATATATGGTTCTGCAGTTGATTGCTGTTATTTTGGGTCATATTTGGTGTTCAGAGTAAGTATTTGCATTTATATATTGTTAATGTCAAGAGTATATGTGTGTGTGTGTTTTCACCTGACGAGTGTTAGTTAAATGTTTTGTGGTCAGACATCCACAAATGAGGGGGAGAATTGAGCTACTTCTTAAGCAGAACAAACTTAGTAAGAAGCATATCCATGATATACTTCAGGTATATGTTTTCGAGGATAACCTAATTATCTTTCCAGTGTTGGTTTGAAACGTTCATGTGTGGAGGATGCATTGTCGAAGTTCCATGTCCAACTAAATATAGGTTTGCAATATTTCTAATGTTGCGACCATATTGACGTGTCTGAATAATTCCGTGCATCACTCCTAGAAACCCAGTGTTTTAAAAAAGAAACAGCACAGGCTCAAATCTATTGGAATTTTTTCTGTTTCAGGAATATCATGATAATATTGGTGACCTTGACGGACCGGAAGAGAAGGAGAGAGCACAGACAAAAATTCAGAAGTTCATAATGGCACTATAATTAGTTTTAAGACTTGCAAACTTAAATGAATGTGATTGAAGTTATTCATTAAGTGCTTGTAAAAGAGGAATAGATTAGTTTGGGTATTGAGAATGAAATCGCCGAACTGCAAATGTTGTTGAGATCATAGCCTTGTAATGTTTTCTTCCTCACACTTCTTAATGTAGTTATAATGGATGCTATTTTTTCCCCTGGAGGGGGTGTCTTGAATTTTCTTCTTCTATTCTATTATCCATTTCAGTCCAATACTGAAACTTTAGTCTTTCACTCTATTTCCATACCTAAAAGTAATCTGCACTGTAAATGCGGTAGATAAAGTTTTGTTGTAGTCATTTTACAATTGAGCCTTTAATTTTGCAGGCAAATTTGTCTACGGTTATAATATACTTTGCCTACAACCCTCCATTGTTCCTCCCGTCAGGAAACGTAACTATTCTTTACTAATATTCTCTTGTGCGTAGTAATAAGAGGAGGAAAATATAATTAAGAATAGGACAATGGTATTTGTGGTTAATTTTTAACAGAAGTACTTCTACGAGAAGAAAAAATAAGATTAGGTTTTTTTTCATGGTTTTAGTTTATGTATTTGTTAACTAATCAATTGCTTAAAAGGTTATTTTATTCTATTTATAAGTTAATTTTAATATGGGAATTGCATTTTTCTCAGAACTATTTGTAAAGTTTATTCTGTTTGATCATGTAATAAGACTGGTACGACATTGGGGTTTCAGTGACAAGCGTAAGTAAATGTTTCCGTGTCTGCATAATTCAAAGTAATAAAGCCATGGAATCTGAATGGTTGAATGTGTAATTCGTATACTTTTTTATTGGATCTGAGCCTTGTACACAAATTTACATTATATTAACTCCTGGTGTATCTAACGTCCCTGGAACTGGCTCACCCTGACGCCCTTCTTCACCCTGCACTCCTCAGAACGCTGATACTCTAGATTTTATATATACTACGGCGGTGAGCTGTAACAGAACATTGGATTTGGCCCTAAGATATTACACAATAATGTAAAAGGTTACATCTTACAGCATCTGCAGGCAAACTATAACAATTCATTAGTCGTATCTGTTGTTCCAGGGCGCAGCAATCTATAGTCCCATTCTTCACCACCTTGGTGTCCTTGGCCTGCCCCTGAAAGACCCTCTGGTATATGGTCATAAATGGTTAGTTCTCCAAACTACCAATAATGCTAATCTAACATCTACATTATGCTTTTGCATGCTTGGTACACCTAAAGTATTATTACTTCATTATTATCAATTTGCCTATCTGGTTATAAATTAGTAAATAAAAATTGATGGCTAGGCTGATATCCACTTACCTGAAGGTGGTAGGAGTTGGTCGAGAAGTGCCCCCTAGACTGAGTTTCTTAAAAGGGGTCTCTGATTCATCGAGTAGTTCCATAAGCAAGGCTTCGTTCTCAATGGCCTGGCCCAGTTTTTTGTCATCCTCGGCCTTATGGAAACACTCTCTTTCCTTAGCATGATTCACTAGATTTCTCCATAGAGAATCACTACGGCTTAAAGTTTTTTCATTCCCTAATATCCATAGGCAATATCTGCACAAATTAAACCCAGATTTTAATCAATTTATGTCTTTTCTCTGAACTTGAATTGTTATCTTGTATAAGAAACATACCTCGCCCGAGTGAGTGCTACATTGGCTCTTTGCCGATTGTCAAGAAAACCTATATTTCCATTCTCATTTGATCTCACAGTGGAGATTATTATTATATCTTGTTCACCACCTTGAAAGCCATCAACAGAACGAATATTAACAGAGAAGTTAGGATCAGAAACCAAATTTTGCCGCTTAATTCTTTCCTGGATTTCAGACACCTGACCATTATATGGAGATATGATTCCTATGCTAACTTTCTTCTTTGACCTCAAAAATTCTGTAGCAAAAAAGAGGAATGATGACCAGAGTTATATTATAGTATCCAGAAGTTTTCTTATTTGAGACTAATACAACTAACCATTCACAGACACATAATTCGACACTAGAAGGAAGGAGAAAAAAAAAACCATTTTCAAGGCTTTCAATAATCTTGCAAACAGCAGCAGCCTCAGCCTTGTTTTTCCACCCGTGTCCACGACCAGGTTTCTGCTCTTTACCCTTAGCTATGTTTATGAATGAATATGAACCATACATTTTTCCTTCAAGGAAACGCCTATTATAGCCCATTTCTCTGACAAAAGGGGCATCGGAAAGTTGCTCCTCATAGAACTCCTTATTTGGGAATAAGCTGATGGATGGGTGCATTCTATACTGAACATTAAGCAGATGCTTCTTATACCCCAATGAAACCAGCCTCTCAAACAGACTTCTTCCATATTCAGCCTCTTCAGAAACCTAAAATTGGATCATGTAATGGTATTAGAAACTAACCCTTGATGATGTGCACACAATCCAATCATCAAGAATGTCAAAAAAAGGTACGTACCTGGCTTTTGACTACCGCAGGAAGCTGTCTCTCATCACCAATGAGTATTACATGGTGAAGGCCTGATAGCTGCAATGGAATTGTTGATTCACATTCTTTCAGTTGCGCTGCTTCGTCAATAACTAAGAATTCTACTGGTGTCATTCCATCTTCGAATAATTTAGTAGAACTTGATGCAGTACAGAAAATCAGGCGTGCTCTCATCAAGCAAAATTTTGCCATTTCATATTTGTCAGTGATGTTTGGAAGTAAAATTGTCTGAGAAAGTGATCTCAGTTTGACAAGGCACTCTTCCTTTTTTATGCTAAACCTTCGAAGGGAATCAATAATGCTTTCTCCTTCCTCACAGCCACCGGAAGTTTGCTTCAACTTGGATTTACACAGAGAGTTCTCAAGAGATCTTAGCAAATCAAGAGCTATAGGAATTTTCTTTACCTCCGCAAGTGGAACTAAAGAAGTAGGAAGGTGTGTGCGCAAAGTTCCCAGGTTTTTCTCCATTTGCTCGGCATTGGAACGGAATCTCTCCACAAAAAATTGATCCAGAGTCTTGATGCTTTTCCTTTTTTCATCCTTATACGAAAGGTATTGCTCTTCTATATTGCAAGTGGAGTCCTTCAAAAATTGCAATGTAAGAGGATTATCATTCTTCTCATTCAAGTACTTTTGCATAGCAAATTTTTCCAATGACATAATACTATTTTCTTCCTCACGCTTATATGAATCATATTGCTCTTTGGGGTACTCAAGCAACTTGATCATTGATTCCAAGGAATGTTTCCATCCAGAACACTTCAAAAGATTGTCTACACGATAATCAAGAAAGACATCACTGAGGCCTCGATAACAGTCTACTTTCATTCGAGATTTATTGCCAAATACAACTATGTCACCAAATCCAATATCATACTCAAGTGATTCCTTAACCAAATTATGCAGGCGAGCAGCCACTTCCAACACTGCAGTATTAGTTGGAGCACATGTTAATGTTCTGACTTTTAACTCAAGCAGGGAAAATAACAAGGAAGCTACTGTCTTTGTTTTGCCAGTTCCTGGTGGCCCCCAAATAAGTTTAACAGCATCATTATGATGGCATTCCCTCGAAGTAACACAGTTTAAAACTGCATCTTTCTGGGATTCGTTCAGATTCTGAGATAGGATTATGTTTTTTACACTTGAACAAGTTGCACTATCGTTTTCACCAGAAAAACAAATTTGACAGGTTTCTCCATTCTGTGAAATATGAGAAAAAATAATAGTTATGAATAAACACGATAAACATTGACAGTATTAAAAAGTTCCTACAGTGCCATCTCATCACACATTATCGAGTATAATAAATTTGTTGACTTTTATAATAACCACCTTAAAAATATTAAAAATGATTTTTGAGTGGTTCACATTGTAAAAACTGACAGTACATGTCTACAACTCATTAGTTATTAAGGCAACCACGTTTCGTTGATAACTATGTAGTGAGAGAATCTCAAGAAGAGAAGTAATCCTAGCAAAAGCATTGAATTCCGTTCCAGCTATTCAAGGATTGAATTTCAACATACCACTAGAGCAGCAAATGCAAGCACATTTCAAAATATGTACCTATGCAGAAGAAGTTACCAATGCTAATTAATTAAGAAAAAAAAAATCTAGAATGTTATCCAATAATAAGACACTTCTTTGATTGACCTAGAGATTCATACCTTTGAGTCAGCTTGCAGCACTTTTTTCATCATGCTCAAGCTTGAACCCTCCAGCTGCGAGTTCAAGGCTTTCCAGATTCGAACATTTGTTGTAAGGTTCAAAAGACAGAAGGCATAAAGCTTTGGTGCATTGTTGCTACTCGAGGCATAAAGCTTAGGTGCACTGTTGCTTCTCAAGGAAAACCGAATGTCCATGTCAAAGCTTTTGGATGAGAGTATTGAGATCTTGTCAGTACTTTCTTTTATTCCATGAACATAACCAATATGGTAGTTTCTTTTGGACCTGTTCAAGTCATCTACGGTTTTTGGTTTAATATCTGTTAAGGCAATGAGATCTCCAACCTCAGGCTCATATGTTCCATTCTCATCATTGTTGGTTCTGTTCACTGAAATTTGGTAGAAGAAGCTCTTGGTGGGTATGAAGCTTTTCGACCTTTCAAGTTCAACGCTCGATATTTCACAAAAGGGAGCCTTTGACACGCCTTTCAAGCTTGAAGACAGGTCGCTGCGAGTCTCCTCAATCAGTGAAGGAATGAAGGAGTTCAAGTAATCTGTTATTGACAAAAATGTCTGTGGGATCTTCCTTACCTGAGAGGAAACAATGCTTCAGACTTACATAGTTTTATGAGAATAATGTTTTGTAGACATCAATAGCTACTCTATACCATTAGAGAGAAAGATAGAGAATAAGGAGAAATAATAATGTGGTAAGAGAAATAGAGAAGTGTTTTAAATGAAGGAACATATTTTCTGCACACTGCATGAAATTCTAGCCTTTTAATAAATTTTACTAATTCAATATATTTTCTATTTAGAAAATGAGATTTGAAAGCTTAAGTGATGAGAAGACATTGACATGGTCAAATTAGTGTTCATGTTATTGAGGTGCATAAGTATTACAGCTATTTTGATCATGTGTCCTAAAGGGATAGAATGATTTGTTATGGTTCATGGATGTCAAAATAGGCTAACTTGACTTAACTTTCTCTCAACTAGATCCTTGTGGATTGAGTTTGATTTGTTTGCCAAAGTTTTTGAGAAATAGATAATGAATACTATTAAATAGATGACTTATATGTGGATCCAACCAGACAATAAATAAAAAATAATAATCTGAACATAATATTCTAATCACAAATATTATCTTTCTTGTCTTGACACAATGTTCTTTAGAAATTATCATCGTAAGTTAGATAGAGACACAATGTTCTTAAAATAACTAGGTTTTATTGTCTTCTATAAATACTCATAAAAAGTTATTCAAACAACAGGCTTTATTTTGGCATGATATGTTTCTCTTGCCAAACTGTATAAAAAATGCAGAGATCATTAAGTTTGTTTAGCACATGGCTTGCTATAAGAGCTAAGGTTCTGATATCTCTTATGCAAGAAAAAAAAGGACCACTGAGGTGTAAGAAAATATAAAGCAAATAATAAGCAGTGGTCAAGCCAAAACCAGATTGCATATTTTCCCAACCACTGTGAATGAATGACATACATGCAGCTTTAAAAACCATTTTCCAATCTAAAATAGATGCAACAAAATCAGAAAAAACTAGAAAGTGTAGAATCTTTAGAACCACATGGACGATTGACTTGATGAGTTTCTCACACATCTTTTTGGAGGTTAATGTGTTTTTCATCATGAGCAGTGAAGAAAGAGTAAAAAACAACCATGTGCTTGCAGAGGTTTTCATTGAGAACATCCTTGAGAGTCCAAGAAAACACAGTCTCCACCAAATGAAGACCCTCTTCTTTGGCACTACAGCTTCCCTCCATTTTCTGTTTGTGATAACTCTAGCAGAAGAATGCTACTTGCAAACCAAAACAAAAGGGCAGAAATACAAAGGATCCCTTACATGTAAGGGAAATAAATAGTTTGCACAAGACTTCCTCAGCAAGGTATTGATATCCATGATTAAAGTTAAAAAAAAGATTCTCATAGTTGATGTGGTCATCAAAAGCAATTTACCGTACATATAATAAGAAAAAATATGCAAAGTGTGGCAAAGGGAGAGAGAGTACGAAATAAATGCACATAAGACATTGACTACAAGTCAATTGCAAGTCATTCCATTGGAACGCGTAAAGGGGTATGCTACTCGGTTTTGTGCTCTATTTCTTGATTACTTACAATGCAATTTTTGTGGAATGTGAAATTGTAGAACGTTGGAAATTATTATGACTAATTAATTGGTTGCATTTTTTCTATCACTTCTAATGGAAAATTTTGTTAACCAATAATATGTTGCTTAATGTGTAAGACTCCATGAATACAGACATAAATAGGTATAAATAAAGTTTTTAATAGAGTTGAAATAGTAGAAGAGTGATATATAATCAGCTTGAAAACATGCAAGAAATAGTATTCAAAATAATCTGTTATCTTTCAAATTTGAAACAAAACTTTTGGATTTTTTTTAATAATGAATTTGAACATTATAATATTAAATAATCTAGGATTATTTTTAGAAATTAATTTACGTTCTTTTGCCATATTAAAATATCTTTTATTTTTAAAAGAAACGACTAATTTTATCACAAAAACGTCAAACTAACATTTCATTTAAAAAAGTAAACAAATTTGAATAGTCCAGAGATTAATTTTTAGAAATTAAAAAGTATAAATTAATTTATGTTCCTTTACAATCATAAAATATTTTTTTTAAAAAAAGAAACAAATATTTTTATAAAAAAAAATCTTATTTTGAAAATTTGAAGCATACTTTGTTGATTTTCTTAAAGTAATTATGTTCAACAGAATGCGCTTTATTAAATGAAAAATACTTCAACAAACAAATCCTAATATTTTAAACATGATAATATTTTTGTTCTTATTTTATCTTCTCAATTAAATTTTCTTGCTTTAATTAAATACTATTAAATAGTCTATGTAATATGTTTTAGAAATTAAAAATAGAAATTAATCTATGGTGTTTTACGATCATAAAATATCCTCTTTTAAAAGAATTGTATGATAAAATATTCAAAACAAACTCCTATTTTCAAATTTTGAAAAAATTATTAAATACTTTTACAAATTATTACAGTGATTTTGTTACGAAAATAAGTTACAACTAGAAAAAGTGTAAATGAAAATAGAAAATTAAATTTCACAAACGTTGTTTTTTTTAACTCAAAAAATTATAATTAAAGAAAACGGTGTGAGAAAGATCAAAATGATTAAAGAATAAAATAATCCAATAATAATTTATCTTTCGTATTGGGCCTATAGGTCAAGTCCGAAAAAATAAACATTAACATATAAAGGATATTTTCTCCTGCACCGCTACATTTTATATAATACCAGAATTATCCTTGATAATTTTGAATAATTCCAGAATAAGAATTCTGTAAGCAAAAATATTTTCAGGATAGAGATTCCGTAAACACAGAATACAAAAAATCAGTAAATCCAAAATTCATAAAATGTATTCCAAAATGTATGTTCTGAAAATATTCTGAAAAAAAGAATAATCCAAAAGTTATTTTTAAAAGAAGTAAAATAGTCTTTTTATATAATGATGGGTGCAAAGTCATTTGTTGGGGTGCAGGAGAAACAGACACATATAAATCAAATAAATAGAAAAGCACAACCTATAATAAGAAATTCCTTCCTACACTTCCATGCCTTCTTCTGCACCTCCATAATGAACTTACAATTTTACCTTCTTCTTCATCATCTTTTCCGTTGAGAATCTCACCTTCAACTTCCAACGCCACTACCACTGTCACAATACCTCCCACATCTAACGTCATTGCCGCAGTAAACCCTTACCATCATCGTCTAAACCAAAAAAAAGTTGTATTATGAAATCTAGAATTCATAATACAAATTTGTTTCAGATTGTACAATTTAAAATGCAAAATTTAAAATTTGCATTTCAAATTGTGAAATTTGGAAAGAACAATTTCAGTACTTTTGAAAATATGAGGGTGTTAGAAAAAAATATGAAGGTGCAAAAAGGATTTATCCTTATAATAAGATATATTCTAAAGAGAATAGTAAAAAATATATTTATTTTAAAGAGAATAATAAAAATATAATTTATCTACCCGTAATATAAACAATACAAATGAAAATTGAATAGATAAAGTCAATGACAATTTAGTTACATTTCTACCTAAACATAAGAAAAAAAACAAAAATAAAATAATAAAAAAAACAAAAGAGTGAATTTCAGAAGAGAAAGAAAACAAATATGGTACAATATAGTCAACGAAGAATTTTGAATAGTAAGGATACAATATGTTCTCAAGTGAAACAAATAGAAAAATATAGAGAATGAAAGAAAAAAAACAGAAGAAATAAGTGAGAGAGTAAAAACTAAAAGTTATAATCCTAATTTCACTCTCTTAATTCAAAGATAGAAAAAAATAAGAAATAATAAAAACTAATAAATAAGAAATAAAATATATGTAAATCAATAAAATATGCAAAAAAAAATATTGATGATCAACAAATTAAGAAGTGTACTGTTATAGTTTACTTAGCTTAAAGATGAATGAGACTAAAAACTAAGAAGTTGTAATCTAACTCCACCTACCTTGGTAGCTAAATATAAAATATCTAAAAATATAAATATGTTAATTGATTAAGAAATTTAGTATTATAATTGCGTAGTCTAGAGATTTTATTTAAAATTTTAATAAATATGAAAATAAATTGAAGCAGATACTTACCCAAAAAATTCAATATTGCTCTCAAAGCTGCTTGATATAGGATTCCAAAATCTAATATTTCTGAAAAAACATAAAACAGAAAGAATAATCATCTCTGCCTCATCAATAAAAAGAATGAAATAAACAATATGAAATCTCATGAAGAAACCACATTGGAAAGATCAGAAACAAATTGTCCTTACTTTCATAAGTGTAGAGAGACCCTGATGATGCTGATTTCTTAAATAAGTTTTAAGATGGACATATAAAGTGAGAAGCCAAGGTCATATCTTATTTGGATTAACCAAAGGAAAGGATTACTTTAGAATTTAGAATTACCACAACAAAACATAAAATCTAAAATAAGGCATGGCCTGACATTGAAGTCCCAATAAGGCAAAAGAAGAAAATCTTACCCATAACTTCTAACTGGTTGAAATTGAGTAAATTACTCTGACCTCTCTTGTATTTTACTTGCTTGCACTACACTAACCTCTTGTGTGTTTAAACACCTTCACAAAAAATGATCATTGAATAACAAACCTCTTTTAAGTTTTTTATATATATTTTTCAAAACAAAGGAGAGGTTTAAGTAACAAATAAAATTCAAGAGAGGTGAGAGTAATATACTATTGATTCTAATTTATGTCCCTCAGTCCGAGTGAAGCAAATTGGTTGCATAGAACTTGCATAGCATCTGGAAGATTATAATTGGTCAGATGATTCCTAGCAAGCCATGTCACTGGAATGTCAAATTTCCTGCAGTAACCGATTATGATGTTAATGATTCTATTTGAAATAAATTTTCCACTATTTTAACCATGTGAAGCTAATCAAAGAGTTAGTATAAGTGTTATACCCATCATACAATCTGGTTTTGCAGAATCTAAGAATATCAACAGAATAGCTCCTGTATGAAATGTCAATATTCCTTGCCAAATTGGTTACCTCAGACAATGGTAAAACATCCCAAATCTTCAAAATTTGAACATAATTTGAGTTCTCCTCTATAACATCGATAGTCCAAACAAGATAAAGTGACTCGTTGACCTTATACAGCTCCAATAGTTGGGAAGAAGTATCATCCACAACTCCAAAATTTATCTCCCGTTTAGGCTGACGCCAACCACTTGAAAGTTGCCTTAGCAGGGAACATATTTTCTGGCAAATCTCAGTGCTCTTAATTCTTGCCATAGAAATTAGAAAACTTTGATTGAAGCAAACCTATAAAGTCACGGAAAAAATTAAGAGTTCATGAAAAAGGTAAAGCGGTTTAAGAATTGTTAGAAGACTTTCATCTGCTGCCCCTGTCATAAGGGGGTTAAAGAGCAACTAAATTCATGAATACCATCATCTCCTAAGGAGTGTGAATTTGAACTTTAGGACAATACATCGATCTGGTGTGCATTTATGATGTGAGAAATTTTTTGTTTTAGTTTGGAAATGTTCTCTATCTCTTGTTATGTATGCTTTGAGGGTTTAACTTGAATTGTTATGTCTTGTTCAGTAATAAAAGTAGAGGCTCGAGAACAGTTAGGTGCGTACCTTCCACCTTGCTTTCCTGAAGAGTGGAGAACTCAGATGCAATAAATCACCCACTTGACCAAGATCAATAATGGAAGTTGTAATAGCATGAGATAACCTCTCATCTTCGTCAGCATTATGATAACACCCTCGAGACCTAGCATCAAGGACTATTCTCTCCCAAATAGAGCCACTATTCATCAAAGTTTCCCCATTACCTACTATCCAAAGGCAATACCTGTATAGATAAGGAAAAGGACATTCATAATACAACGAATGTAGAATAAATAGCGTGTATAATAATAAATGGGAACATATCATACCTTGCTCTTGTTAAAGCAACATTAGTTCTTTGAAAATTAGAAATAAAACCCACAAATCCCATGTTATTATATCTTACAGTGGATATTATTATGACATCCTCTTCACCACCTTGGAAACCATCAACAGTTGAAACCTTCACGGAAAAGTTATTAGCAACATCACCACCAAACCTTTTTCCAAGAGCATCTTGTATGGCAACAACTTGAGCTTTATATGGAGATATAACTCCAACACTAACAGTCTGTTGTCTAGTAACTGACTCTGTAAAGAGTCAATAGTTGATAATTAAAATCCAAATATTCAATAAAAGTTACTATTCACAATTACATGATTAAGAACTTAATCACAAACATTTAGAGTTCTGTTGGTTACTTTTACTCGTAGTCATATTTTAGATCACATTATAAAATTACCTTTGTAGAGCTCAAGAACAATGTCAGATACCACAGCTACTTCCACTCCATTTTTTCGGCTATTCCCTTCATCTAATTCATCTTGTCCATAAGCAACATTTATGAAAGAGTAAAACTTAAACATATCACCGCAAAGAAAATGCTTCTCATAGCTTCTTTCTTTGACCCTTGGAGAATCCAAAATCTGTTTGTCATAGAATTCCATATTTGGAAACAAGCTAATAGATGGATGCATTCTATACTGAATATTGAGAAGGTGTTTTTCATGACCCAAGAGGACCAGCCTTTCAAACAAACTTCTTCCGAACCCTGACTTTTCAGAAATCTGTATATTCATAAAGATTTCTATATGTTGAAATATTTTGTCCATGAATTTCATAACAGAGCAAAAAAAAGTGAGACATAATAACAAGCATGCTTGCATAGTCAGGAATTAACAAGACTGGAACACACCTCACTTTTGACTAGGGCAGGCAACTGTTTCTCGTCTCCAATAAGTACAACATGACGAAGACCAGAAAGTTGTAAAGGTATATTTGACTCACATTCTTTGAGTTGAGCAGCTTCATCGATAACTAACATTTCTAGTCTACAGTGTTCTACTGCATGCAATCTAGCAGAGCTCGCAGCAGTACAAAAAAGCATGCGAGATCTTCTGAGACAAAAGTTTTTTATTGAATATTCATCACAAAAATCAGGAAGAATGAACATATTTTGAAGAGATTTCAACATTTTAAGGCATTCTTTCCTGGTTATACACAACTTAGCCTGCCAAGTAGAGCAACTACCTCTATTATGATCACCAATAGATATAGAAATGGCATCTTTAAATTCGTGATCAATAATGGAATTGTTTGATAACACTTCGAAAAGGACTTTAAGCCAATCAAGACATTCGAATAAACTTTTCACCGCTCTTAATGAAATAAAAGAAGTGGGCAAATGAGTACACATATCCACTGCAAATGTCCTCATCCGCCTCCTAATATAATTCAATTTTTTCGTGAAAAAGTTGTGAAATGTCAATCTTTCTATTTTGTTCTCAGGGAAAAGAAAATCCTTCTTCTCCTGCTTATCGTATTTGCTTTTGTTTGCTTCCTTAAAAGACAATCTGCTTTCTCTTAAAGTTCTATTAATTATTTTCATCCATTCATTTTGCTTACAGATTTTTGGATCCTGGGAAATATTAGTTTTCCCTTCATTTGTTTGTTGACTTGCAATTACACGTAGTTCATCCTTTTCTTTCAAGCAGTCATCATCATCTATCTCATAATCCCTCTTTTCCTCACACTTTAAATATTCACGATACTGCTCTTCAGGGATTTCAAGTAAACGAATTACCAGTTCTAAATGATGTTTCCAACCAGACAAGGGTGCAAAGCACCTGGCAAGAATATTTACACGGTAATCAAGAAATATATCAAGAAGATCATCACGATCTTCAATACTCATTCTCTTTCTGTTGCCAAATAATACTATGTCTCCAAGACCATAAGTGTGATAATCAATGGAGTCCATCACTAGCCTAACAAACCTGGATGTCACTTCCAGCACAGCCACATTAGTTGGGGCACAAGTAAGCGTTCTGCATTTCCTCCTGAGGAGGGTAAACAGTAATGAGCCAACTGTTTTTGTTTTCCCTGTCCCTGGAGGGCCCCAAATCAATTTCACAGTATTTTTGTGAGAGCACTCCCTTGCAGCTAAACAACTTAAAACTCCCTCTTCTTGAGCTTTGTTCAAATCAAATGATCGAATAACAGCACCAATATTTGATACATCAATAGTGTACCTTTCACTAGAGAAACATTGAGCACAATTTCCCCCAACCTGTCAGAAGATGCAACAACAATTAAAGCACTTAATCATTTATCCAATCAATAAGGTTATCTTTACAAGGTAATGGAACAAAATTAGGGGGGGGGGGGGGGGGGGGGTTCATCCAACAACACCAATCACCCAAACGACCTCCCCACCCCACACCGCCCCAACAATAACACAAACAATATA